>Ga0366806_1003_pt1 | contig 44296 bp, 44 predicted proteins | sample TotcelN113001L14_FD_207023 | JGI IMG/M metagenome (GOLD analysis project Ga0366806, IMG submission 207023) | Enriched cells from coal bed in the Powder River Basin, Montana, United States - Total cells N11 rep3 HSBNCT.N11.300.1.L14 ...
CGGACCTGTCCGAACCCGATCCCAGCCGCGCGCGACATGAGTTCATCGACCCGCTCGGGCGAGTCGTCGCGCTCGCTCCAGAGCTGAATGCCGAGTCGGGGGTCCGGTCCGTGCGACAACTGCAGCAATGTCGAAGGCGAGTCCAGGTAATTCTCTGGATCGGGCATGGTCAGACCTCCTTGTGGGGCCGGAAGGTGCGCGTCGTCGCGTCTACCGGTTGCGGACCTTCAGGCTGCTCTTGAGGTCGGGGACGTCGGCGAGCAGGCGTTTGGTGTAGTCGTTCTTGGGTTCGAAGATGACGGCGTCGGTGGTGCCGTGTTCGACGACCAGTCCGTGTTCCATGACGACGACTTCGTCTGCGAGGTAGCAGGCTTGGCCGATGTCGTGGGTGATGAACAAGACGGTGAGGCCGAGGTTGGCGCGCAGGTCTTGCAGCACGTTGAGGGCGCTGACGCGTAGGGAGGCGTCGAGCATGGAGGTGGCCTCGTCGGCCAGGAGCACCTTCGGGTTCATCATGAGGGCGCGGGCGATCATGACTCGTTGGCGTTGGCCGCCGGAGAGCTGGTGGGGGTACTTGTGGACGGCGTCGGCGGGTTTCAGCCCGACGTAGCCCAGGCAGGTCTCGATGAGCTGGTCGAGGGTTTCCTTCTCCAGGCCTTGGGAGCCCATGCCGCGGCGCAGCGTCTGCCCGACGGAGTAGAACTGGTTGAACGAGCTGAACGGGTCCTGGAACACGGCCTGCACGTCGCGCCAGTAGGCGCGCAGTTCGGCGCCCTTGATGTGGGTGACGTCGTTGCCGTTGTAGGTGATGGTGCCGCTGGTGACCGGCATCAGGCGCAGCAGCATCCGTGCCAGCGTCGACTTGCCCGAGCCGGACTCTCCGACCACGGCCAGGACTTTCCCGGCGTGGAAGTCGACGGTGACGTCGTCGACGGCGGTGATGTGGCCGCCGGCGACCCGGAACTGTTTGGTGACGTGGGTTGCCGACAACACGGGCTGGCCGGTTGCGGGCCGGGGCGCGAGGGAGTCCTTTTCGCTCATGCCTGGTTCACCTCCATCGGGACGGTCTGGTAGGCGTGGTCGTTGGCCCACCAGCAGGCGACCGCATGGTCGCGTTCGTGCAGGAACGCCGGTTCCTCGTGTTTGCAGATGTCCATCGCGAACGGGCAGCGGGGATGGAACCGGCACCCGGTCGGCGGGTTGGCCAGGTTCGGCGGTGAGCCGGGGATGCCCAGGACGTGCTTGGTGCGGGTCTCCTCGGTCGGGTCGAGGACCGAGGACAGCAGCGCGGAGGTGTAGGGATGCCTGGCGTTGTTGACCAGTTCCTCGGTCGGCCCGTTCTCGACGATCTTGCCGGCGTACATGATGGCGAGCCGGTCGGTGACCATGGACAGCACGGGCAGGTCGTGGGTGATGAAGATCACCCCACGCATGATCTTCTTCTCCACCATCGCCAGCAGCATCTCGATCAGCGCCTTCTGGCTGGACACGTCCAGCGCGGAGGTCGGCTCGTCGGCGATCAGCAGTTTCGGGTTCAACAGGGTGGACACCACGGTGACCATGCGCTGCTTCATGCCGCCGGACAGCTGGTGGGCGTAGGAGTCCAGCACCCGGGTGGGCATCTCCAGCATCTTCAGCCGGTCGGTCGCCCGGTCCATGGCCTCTGCAACCGTCGTGTCGCGCTTGTGGGCGCGCATCACGTCCACCACCAGGTTCTTGACCTTCAGCGTCGGGCTGACCGCGTTCATCGCCCCTTGCGGCAACAGCGACACCGTCGAGCCACGGTAGGGGCGGTGGGCCTCGTTCGAGCCGCGCGCCAGCGTGGACAGGTCGATGTCCTCATCGTCGATCTGCATCGTGCCGGCCACCACGTACAGCGGCGGGTTCGCGATCATCGCCAGCGCATTGCCCATCGTGGTCTTGCCACAGCCCGACTCCCCGGCCAGGCCGACGATCTGGCCCTCGGGCACCTCGAGGGTGACGTTGTCGACAGCCGGCACGTCCTTGCCGGAGTCGGCGGCATACACCGCGGTCAGGTTGCTGGCCCGCATCAGGATCCCGGTCATACGATCGCCTCCACAGGCTTGTTCTCCGCGAGCTTGCGCGCCGCCTCCGCCCGCCGGGCGGCCGCCTTGGCCAGGTTCTTCTTCTTGCCACGCCGCAGCCTCGGGTTGAACACCTCATCCAAAGACGACTGCAGATAGAGCAACCCGAAGCTGATCATCGTCAACACGATCGTCGGCGGCAGGAACGCCCACCACGCGCCGGTCGCGACAGCCTGGAAAGCCAAAGCCCAGAACAGCTGCTTGCCCAACGAGTTCGCCCCCGACGGGCCCAGGCCCAGCATCGACAGCGTCGACTCCAGCAGGATCGCGCTGGCCAGCTGCAACACCCACGCCATCACCGCATAGCTGGCCAGGTAGGGCAACACGTCACGAACCAGGATGCTCGGCGTGCGGGCCCCCGACAGCTTCGCCACGTCGATGTGTTCCCGCGTCGCCACCGAACTCGCCTGGGCCCGGACGGCCCGCGCCGTCCACGGCCAGGACACGATGCCGATCACCAACGCCAGCCCGACAACACCCTTCAGGAACGCGATACCGGTGCTCTGCAGCGAGATGGAGATCAGGATCAGGATCACGATCGGCGGGATCGACAACACAATATTGGTGAAACCCATCAACAACTCCTCCACCCAGCCGCCCACATAGCCGGCCAGGACGCCGATCGCCACCCCGATCAGCACCGCGATCGTGCCCGCCAGCAGCCCGATGATGATCGAATTGCGGGCGCTGGCCATCAGCACAGCCAGCACGTCGTACCCGAAGTTCTCCGTGCCCAGGAAATGCTCGGCGCTCGGCGAGTCGTACAACGACCCCACCTTCTCCTCAGCCCCGTACGGATAGAACAACGGGCCGATGAAAGCCAGGGCCGCCACGAAACCGATGATCCCCAGCGAGATCCACATCCGCGGCCCGAAGTTGAGGCTCCGCCACGCCGGCTTCGCCTTGCGCGGCTCCGTCGGCAACCCCTCCGGGATCAGCGGACCCTCGGCCTCGGCAGTGGCAGCAGCGCTCTGAATGTTGGTCATATCACTTCTCCCCGGACTTCGAAGCACGGATCCGCGGGTCGATGAAGCCATAAAGGATCTCGACCAGATAGTTGGCGACCAGCACAGCCACAGTGATGATCAACGTGACCGCCTGAATCACCGGATAGTCATTCGACGAGATCGCCCCGAACAACAACGACCCCATCCCCGGATAACTGAACACCAACTCAGTGATCAACGCCCCACCCACCATGGTACCGATACTCAGCGCCAGGCCGGTGATCTGCGGCAACATCGCATTACGGAAAATGTAGCCCGTCATCTTCCGGTCCCCGATGCCCAGACTGCGGGAATAGTTCACATAATCCGAACCCAGTTCATAGATCGCCATCGACCGCATACCGACAGCCTGCCCGCCAATATTGATCAACACCAACGACAGGAACGGCAACCACCAATACGTCAACGCGTCGGAGAAGAAGTCCCAACTCCACTCCGGGGACAACCCCAACGAGTACGCACCACCCACCGGGAAAATGCCCAACACCACCCCAAACACATACAGCAGGATGATCGACAGGCAGTAATACGGCGTCGAGTTGAACAACAAAGCGGTCGTGAACACCGACTTGTCCCAACCACCACCCTTGTAGGCGGCAATCGCGCCCAACACATTACCAATGATCCAACCCAAAACGATCGCAGGAAGTTGGAGTGCCAAGGTATACGGCACCGACTGGGCGATAAGGCTCGACACCGGAGTGGGATAAAACGAGAACGACGCCCCGAAACTCCCCTGGAACACCCCTGACATGTACAACAGGAACTGATCCCACATCGGCTTGTCAAGGCCGAACTCCCGCATGAACGCCTCATACGTTCGCTGCTGGGCCTCCGAGGAAAGCCCCCCCTGGCCCATCTTCGAAACCAGCACATCGACCGGGTTACCCGGGATGAGCCGCGGCAGCAGGAAGTTCAAAACCACCGCCACCACGAGCGCACCCAAATACCAGACGGTCTTGTTGGCCAGATAGCGCCGTAGACCCATGGCAGTTCACTCCCTCTCATTGAGCCGCGTTATTCGCAGGCGACGGCGGAATCCGTCCGCCATGGCGGAATCGCGCACGCGGTTGTGTCGTGACCGGACGGTTTCTTGGGTCTGGCCAGCGCGTGCTACCTTGCCCGGTCCCTCATTCGTTCGGCATGTGTCCCTATGTTCGAAGGTCAGGATCAATGGGGGCAGTCCTGATCAGGTTGGTGAGCCGTTGGTGCCAGGCGACGTCTCGCCACATGCCGACGAACTGAGGTCCGCAGAAGTTGCTTGTTGCCATCCCGACCCATCGGCCGGTTGCAGCGGCGTGGCGTAGGCCTTTCTCGGTCAGCTCCATCACCCAATCCCAGTCCAGACCGGGCCAGTCCTTGTAGTCGACAACCGACCAGCATTCGGTGGTTACCAGGGGAAGGGAGGTTGCACGTGACCAGTCCGCGACGCCGTCGATAGCGGCATACAGCAGGCCGTCCCAGTGTTCGCGGGAGTCTTCGTAGATGCGGCGGCCATTGGCGACGAGGTTGTCGTAACCGACTGACTCGAACCTTTCGAAGTGGTAACCAACGCGCTCGTAGAAGTCGCTCACCTCGCCTCCTGCCATCCAGATGTGTGGTTCGAGGAGGTCGAGGGAACGCACGTCCTGGTCCTGCCAGGTGAGCAGTTCACTGCAGAAGGAGTAGGTGTAGTCCAGCTGGGGGTATGCGCTGCGCACCATGGCGATGGACTCGTCCATCCATGACTGAATCTTCGGCGTGTTCCGTCCACTCTCCTTCGGTAGCCCGTCGGTGTAGAGGTACGGCGCCCAGACGTCGAGAGGGTACTCGTTGCACAAGTCGACATAGAGGATGGACTCGAGCAGTCCTGCCTCCTCGATGTGTCGCAGCGTGTCGATCCAGATCCGAGCCTGGTCCTCTGGTGTGCGAATCCTCATGCGGACGTCGTCGCGGTCCTGCCGGTACCACGTCGAGAGTCCCACTCCGATTCCCCGGTCCCGACACTTGCCGATGAACTCGACCAGGGCCGGCTGCACCTGCACGTTGATCAGGGACTGCGCACCCCACGACTGCTGGTTCCACACCGGCAACAGTTCCCAGGAGCGATGGGGATCGGCCGAGACGAGGTGCGGATAGGCGTCGATGCGCACGGCGTTGTAGCCGCGTTCGGCGAGCTGATCCAAGGCCAGGTCCCAATCCTCGTAGCCCGCACCGGGCCAACGCCGCTCGAGCCAGGAGAAGTCCCACATGGTGATGGCGACGGGGCGTTCGGACACGGACGACATAGGAGCATTCCCTTCTGGGGGCCGGCGGGCCGGCGGTGCAGGTGGTGGAGGAGAGGCGCCGTGACGGCTGTACAGGGTGGTCCGCCGTCACGGCGCATCGGGGGGGCGGCTCAGCCGGCGATCTTCTTGATCTTGTACATCCACGTGTTCCCCGCGCCCCGGAACATCGGCGGGGCGTAGCTGTTCTTCTCGTCGGGCCAGTTGAAGAAGTTGGATGCGTTGTAGGCGTAGAACTCGTCGGGACGGTACATGATCGGGCACGCCGGCACTTCCTTGCGGTAGAGCGCGTCGAGCTTGTCGTAGGCGGCCTTCTTCGAGGTGTCATCGGTGGCTTGCGCGGCCTCGGTGAGCAGTGCCTCGACTTCGTCGTTCTTCCACCGGCCGTAGTTGGCGAAGGTGGTCTTGCCGACCGGCTTGCCCTCGGACTGGCTCATGATGTCCTTGAACCGTGCCCATGGCGTGTCCGCGTTCACACCGGAGACGTACCAGACCGCCAGGTCGAAGGTGCCGCCCTGGATGGCCTGGGTGGTCTCGGCCTGCTGCGGGAAGTTCGTCGAGCAGTCGATGCCGATCGCCTTCAGGCCCTTCGCGATGATCTCGCAGGAGGCGTTCCAGTCGGTCCAGCCGGTCGGGGTGATGAGCTTCCACGGGCCCAGGCGGTTGCCATTGAGAACGTAGACGCCGTCACCGCCCTTCTTGGCGCCGGCGTCGGTGAGCAGCTTCTCCGCTGCGGCCGCGTCGTACTTCCAGCCGTTGGCGGCAGCGTCGTCGGCGTTGAAGAACTTGCCTTCGGCGCCGGCCGGCATGATCAGGCTGGGCTGCACCTCTGCGGAGTAGCCCGACATCGCGGTGTCCGCGATGGCTGCGTAGTCGATGGCGGAGGCGATGGCCTTGCGGACGGCCGGGTTGTCCAGCCCGCTCTTGGTGGTGTTCATCAGCAGCATCGGCATCGACCCCGGGACGTAGTAGGGCTTGTCCTTAAGGTAGGTGCCGACCGGCTTGCCGCCCTCCCACATCTTCCAGATCTGGGACACGAACTGCTGGGAGATGTCCAGCTCGCCGGACTGGAGCTTGATGTTGCCGTCTTCTGCCGATTTGAAGATTGGGTGGATGATCTGCTTGACGGCCGGGAGGCCGCCGTAGTAGGTCTTGCCCCAGTAGTTCTCGTTGAGGGCCAGCACAACCTGGGTCTGGTCGGCCTTCGCGAGGGTGAAGGGCCCGGTGCCGATCGGCTTGTCCATGATCTCGGTCGGCAGCTTGGCCGGGTCGATCTTGGAGAAGATTGCCGCCGGCAGAATGTAGGTCTCGGTGAGCATGCGCAGCACCCGCCCGACGTTCTTGGTCTTCTTGCTGACAGTGACGACAACGGTCTTGTCGTCGGTGGCTTCGATGGCGTCGGCGACCTGGAAGAACGCTGCGGTGGCGATGCCATCGTTCACCTTGCCGAGGGCGAACGTTGCAGCGACATCCTGGGCCGTACACGGGGAGCCGTCGGAAAACGTGATGCCGTCCTGCATGGTCAGCGTGACGGTGTTCGTACCGTCGAGTTTGTACTCCTTCGCGAGGCCAGGAAGGATCTCACCGGTGGCGATGTTCCAGCGGAGCAGGGTTTCATAGACGATCTGCATCGCGTTGGCCGAGGTGGGCCAAGCTGCGGTCGGCGCGAGCGGGTTGAAGGTCGCCGGGGCGCCCCACTGGAAGCCCGCAATGAACAGCGTGTCGGCCATGGCGCCGGCGCGGCCCTTGCCGACCTGGCCGTTGTTGCCGACACCGAGCCTTGGCTCGGAGCCACCGTTGGCGCCGCCGGATGCGCCCGTGCTGGTCTTCGGTGCACACCCCGCGAGGGCGAGGCCTCCGATCGCCAAACTGCTGATTGTGATGAACGAGCGGCGAGAGGCCTTCTCGAAGACGGAATCTGACATTTGTACCTCCATTGGTTCGGCCCTTCCTCGGGCCTCAACGAGTGGTTAGTTGTGTTGTGCAGTTACTACAGGCAGTGCTGGAGTTGCGCCCCTCACCAATGAGCGGCGCTTGTTCGATGCATCCTCATGCGGCTTCGCGAAGTGCCGGCGGCCTTTGGCTGTCTGTGACGGTCCTGGCGGTCCCAATTCGTTGTCTTCTCATGGGGCTGGCACCAGGCGAGCGCACGAGGCGCGGAGGGACCCCATGACAGACGTCGGCAGGTTGGCTGGTGCGGTGTGGTGGAGCCGGGCTAGTGCCAGCAACACGGCGCCGACAACCGGGGGAAGCTCAGGCTCGACGAGGGCAGCAGCGGGCAGCAGCGCAAGAACCCGTGATTGCAGGTCCCGTCGAACCAGGTGGGAGCGGAGAAGTCCACCGACGAGGGCGACCTCAACGTGCGTGTCGGAGAACCCGAGACCCCGCGCAACCGCCGCGACTGATCCTGCGAGTTCGTCGGCCGCGCGACCGATCAGCGCCTGGGCGACATCGTCACCCGCTTCCGCGGCACTTGTGACGAGAGGCGCCAGAGCGGCCAGTTCCGGGCGCGACCAGGCATTTCGTCGGGTACCGCTGAGCAGGTCATTGGCGTCGGTGATGCCCAACTTGCTGAAGAGGAGCTCGCCCAGCAGGGTTTGCGGTCCCCGACCGTCCTCGGCGCGCAAAGCCGCCCGCACGCCCTCCATTGCGACCCAGTAGGAGCTGCCTTCGTCACCGAAGAGCGAGCCCCACCCGTTCGCCCGCCAGTCCGCCCCTTCGGCGTTCCGGCCGAAGACCGATGCTCCTGTGCCTGCGATCACGACGATGCCCGGCCGACCGGAAAGGGCACCGGCGAGGGCAATCCGGCAGTCGTGATCCACCTCGATTGAGGCATTCGAACCCGCGGTCTCGGCCAGGACCTCGCGGGCGAGGCCGCGATCAGCGCCGGAGACCACTCCGGCAATCCCGGCGAAGACCGCTGACGGTGCCACGTCGCCGGCAGCCCCCCGGGCCCGCACGATCGCATCACGCAGCGATTGCTCCGCAATCTGCTCACCCACGCCGTCGGCGTTCCCCGGCCCCGCGCTGCCGAGGCCGCACAGGTGCCCGGTGTCGTCCGCCATCACGGCAAGGGTCTTGGTCCCGCCGGCGTCCAGACCGAGTGCGTAGCGGTTCATTGTGGTCCCCGCCCTGGTTTGATGAACGCCATGATGACCTTGGCGGGCCCGTCGGTGCGGAACCGCACCGTTTCAGCCGCGGCAGGGATGACGAAGGTTTCGGCGTAGCAGTACCGCTCTGCGCGGCCTCCGGCCTCTACGACGACAGACGTGCCCTCGACAAGGCTCATCACCTGAACGCTGCCGTTGGTCGAAAGCTCGAAGGTCATGCCGTCGGCGATTTCAAGCCGCTGGACGTCATAGAAGTGGTCCTCATGCGTGGGCAGGTGGACCAGCGTCCAGCCACGACCTCGGTCGACCACCCGGGGTCGGGAGATGAACTCCTCAACGATCCGGGTGCCCTTGCGGTCGAAGAAGGCATTGGCCATCCCCCGCGCGATGTTGAGTGGGCGGGGAAGCCCGTCAAGGTCGAGCCGTACCCAGTCGTAGAGCTTGAACGTGAAGATGTAGGGGGTGGCGCTGATCTCGAGAACAAGGTTGTCGATGCCTGCGCCGTGGATCGTGCCATGCGGGATCAGGAACAGGTCGTGCTTGTTCGCCGGGTGCTTTTGCACGAACCGTTCGATCTCGACCGGCTCGGCTGTCGCGGCGCTGCACTCCAGGGCGGCCTGGAATGCGGCGATGTCAAGGTCCTCCTGGAAGCCGAGGTAGACACCTGCCCCCGGTTCGCAGTCCAGAATGTAGTAGGTCTCGTCCTGAGTGAAGCGTTCGCCGAAGTTGCGGCGAATGTACTCGGGCCGAGGATGGACCTGGATCGACAGGTTCCCACCCTGGAAGGTGTCCAAGAAGTCGAACCGGATCGGGAACTCGGGGCCGAACCGGGCTGCGCTCTCGCCGAGCACCCCGAACGAGTCGTGGAAGAGCAGCGTGTCGAAAGGAACTTCGAGCGCCACGGAGTCGCTCTCGAGGACGATGCCGTTCTCGGGGGAGATCAGTTCGAACGACCAGGCGTAGTTCGGGACGTCCATCGGCAGTTGCCGGATGTGCCGCTTCATCCATTGCCCTCCCCAGGCCCCGGGCTCGAACCACGGGCGGGCGCGCAGCGGCGTCCGGGTCAGGGAGGTCAGGGCAGCTCGCAGGTCCTCGCCCTTGATCGCACACGGCTCAGAGGGTCGCTGCTCGTCGATCAGGACGTCGATCGATGCCAGCAGCCGCTGCTTGTGCCGGTTCACCACCGGCCAGTCGACGAAGTAGTTGCCCTTGTAGGCGTCCTTGGCCGAAGCCACTTGGCGACCACCAAGATTGGTGGGCTGTCCGGCCCGAGCGCGGAACTGGAGCTCGTTCTTCGGCACCTCCAGCCACACCAGGGTCCCCCGCCAGCCGGCGAGCGCAGCACCCGTGCCGTAGAGGATTGTCACGTCCGCGTCCCGGCGAGCGCGGAATGTCTCCAGGACAGCCGCATAGAAGAAGTCGCTGAGGTCACCGGTGAAAGCTGTCCCGAAGACCGGATCGTCGCCGCCGAGGAACGGTGCGACGAGCCTGTCGATCTCGTCGGGAGAGCGCAGCGCGGCGTTGATGTTGAGCCACTCCGAGGTGACCCCGCGGTCCTCCCAAGCGGCGGTGAGCCCTGCACGGATCTGTTCCCAGCCCACGCCGGGATACCCGTCCATGATGACGGTCTGCGAACCACCGAGCAGCGTGGCGATGGCTGTGTAGCCGGTGACGATGCGGCCCGGCCCGATGTCGTGCGCCGGGTAGATGTCGTACCCATCGAGGGTGTGTTCGAGCTTGATGGGCATCAACGATTGGCTGGTCCTGCGCCCGTGGACCAGTTGGTCACTCCCCACTTTCCGGCCTCGCGTAGTCGTCCTCGTAGCGCACGATGTCCTCCTGCTGCCAGTCACCGAAGGCAACCTCCAGCACCCGAACCGTCCCGCTCAGGCTGCCCAGCCGGTGCTTGCAGTTGGGACCGATCCAGATCTCATCGCCCACCTCGGGCTGCCACTGCTCATCGCCGATATGAACGGTCGCTCCGGGGTCCAGCACGATCCAGAGCTCTCCCCGGCCTGGGTGTGACTGGAGGCTCAGTCGCTGACCCTCGGTGACCTCCATCAGGCTGACGGTGACCGGGTAGTTGTGGGCGTACTGCCGGAACCGGCCCCAGGGTCGAACCGCCTCGGAGACGGCCGGCATGCCAGCGGGAATCTCACCGATGATCTGATTGGTCATGCGTGTGCCTTCCGGATGGTCGCAGTTGGGGACGGATCAAGGAGGTCGGAGCGGTTCATGACTACTGGGCCATCGGGTCCGGCCAGGACGACGAGGCGGAAGTTGTCCTCCGCGATGCTGGCGTAGTCATGGCCGGCCTGCCCCGGGTAGATGCCGACGTAGGAGAACGGCACGTCACCGGTGTTGACGGTGCGGTGAGCAGTGGCGCCCGGCACATAGACGAGTTCACCTGCGCCCAGTGGCACGAACTGCTCGGCACCCTCGTCGTTCTCCAACACCAGACCGCCCGCGCCGCTCACGCCGATGTACACCTCAGCCGCCTCCCGCCAGGCGTGATAGTGACCCTTCGTCAGGTAGTACTCGCGGCCGACCCGACCCGGCTGGACCACGCCCAGGCCATAGCTGAGGCCACCTTCGGACTCGTCCTCGAGCCCGGTGGTGACCGAGTAGACGAGCTCATCTCCACCTTCGAGGGCAGCCTCGTAGGCGGCTTCGTCAGCGAAGCACCCGCGGAGGTCGCTGAGATGACGATCCACAGCCTTGGCGCCGGGGAGGGTTCCCGTGACAGCGTCGATTCGTTGCCGCAGCAACTCCGGAGCAAGCGTTCTGAGTCCTTCACGTGGCATGAGTTGAGTATCGCAGCCAGTGTGAAGTTGCACAACTCTTTTGTGATGTTTCACAACATCCGTGCGATATGCTCACTTCCAGGAGGTTGGGATGAAGGTCGAGGAGCGGCGAACCGCCATACTTGAGCTGCTGATGACGGAGGAAGCAGCGGGCATCCACGACCTCGCTGACCGCTTCGGCGTCTCCCACATGACCATCCGGCGCGACCTCGAGGGGCTCTCACTCGAAGGCCGAGTCGCCGTCGGTCGAGGAGAAGCGCGCATCTCCCAGAACTCAGGGATAGAGCCACGCTATGCCGCCAAACAACGGGAGAACGCCGTCCTGAAGGCGCAGATAGCCCGTTACGCGGCCCACCACTTCGTGCAGGACGGCGACGTGATCCTTATGGAAGGCGGCACGACGGTCACCGCGATGGCACAGCACCTCCAGGGCAAGTCCGGACTGACCGTGGTCACCAACGGGCTCTACACCGTCAACGAACTCGCCCACCTGGTACCCGACGTGACCGTGATGTCCACAGGCGGGATCCTCCGCGATCTGTCCTTCACCTATGTCGGGCCAGCCGCCGAGGACTTCCTCGCCGACGTCCACGTACGGACTCTGTTCGCATCCGCCACGGGTTTCACCCTTGAGCACGGGTTCACCGACCCCAACCCACTCGAGTCGCGAGCCCGGAAAGCCATGGTCGAGTGCGCCGAGCGCGTGGTCATGCTCCTCGACTCGAGCAAGTTCGGTGTGACCTCCCTGATCACCGTGGCGCCTCCTGACGGAATAGACGTACTCGTGACCGACGCCCAGGCGCCTTCGCGCGACCTGGAGCAGCTCCAGGAGAAGGGCGTCGACGTCCATGTCGTCGACCTTGGGATGGGGAAGCAGGGCGGGACCCCGGTCTCCTTCTCGATCAGCGCCTCTCACCGGTAAGAAGCCTCCCGGGCAACAGCCGCGACATCGTGTGGCGTCTGGCAGACGTAGCCCGCGCTGTCCGACGGGCACCAGATCATCGGGGCGCGCGGTGGCTCTGCGAGTCTGCTAGTCGAGCGTGGGCACAGGATGTGCAGTGGGCACTCGTCACCAGAGCTCTGATGCCGGCCAGCCACCGCCTCGCGGGCGACACTCCGGGAGCGGCTACGAGGCTGATTCCGTTCCAATCAGTCGAACGGTCGTTCAGGGCGAAGGCGTATCGCCTGGTCGCTGAGCGGGTGCCACCAAGACCTCAAGCCCAGCGCTTCGCAGCTCCGCAACGCGCAGTTCAGGTGCGTTGGAGTCGGTGACGAGGATGTCGATCATGTCGAGTGGGCAAATCTTCACGAACGACACGGCGCCGAGTTTGGTGGAGTCGGCAACGAGGATGCGTCGTCGCGCGCTGTGGAGCGCGGCCCGTTTCGTGGCAGCGTCGTCGAACTCGTATTCGGTGATGCCAGCCTCAGGATCGACACCACCTGTGGTCAGAATGACGGTGTCGAAGGTGAGCTGCTCGAGCGCTGCCTGGGTGGTGGGGCCAACGAGAGAACGCTCTTGGTGACGGACCACACCACCGGGAACCATCAGGGTGACGTTGGGCATCTCGGCGAGTACATCGGCGACCCGAAGGCTGAGCGCCATGACGCGTATGCGGATGTCGGGCGGGAGCTGTTCCACGAAGTGCAGGGTGGTCGTACCGGCATCCACGATGAGGGTCTCCCCGTCCCTGATCAGAGATGCGGTTACCCTTCCGATCTGGCGCTTGGCTTCTACCTGGAGCTGACTCCTGGCATGGAAGCCAGGCTCGAAGCTCCGAGACGTCGTGGAGATGGCACCGCCATGAACCCTGAGGAGCAGGTTGGAGATTTCCATCTCTTCCAGGTCTCGACGCACGGTCATTTCCGAAACACCCAGCGTTGTTGACAGCTCGTTGACTCGCACCCGTCCGGCGCCTTGAACCGCGGCAAGAAGCGCCTGTTGACGATCCTTCTTGTTCACGAGGTGAAGACCAATCCAGCGGCGCCGATGGTGCCAGCGTTTCCGCCTAGCTGGCTTGCGGTGATCATCACGCCTCCTGGGGGACCGAACCGGTAGGTGTCAACATGGTCTTGGACGATTGACAACAGCTTTTCGGTATCTCCAAGGGCATTGCCAGCCAGCACAACCGTATCAAGCGCGTGCATGGCGACCAGATTGCGGGCCCCTATCGCCAGAGCACGGCGGGCATTGGCGACGATGTGTTCGGCGACCGTATTGTTGCGGGCAGCCAGATGGACGTCACGGGCGGACCCGGTGCTGTCGATCACTCCGGCGGCGATCCCGGATTCGAGGACTGCGGTGGCTGAGGCGAGGGCTTCCAGGCACCCTCGTGCTCCGCAGTAGCATTCCGGCCCGTTCGGGTCCACCTGCGCATGCCCGGCCTCGGGATGGGTGTTGACCGACCCGCTGTGCAGGTGTCCGCGCACCCAGACTCCGACCCCGATCCCCGTGCCTACGGTGATGCAGGCCACTGCTTCCTTGCCTTGGCCGGCCCCGAAATGGGCTTCAGCCAGAACGGCCACATTCGCGTCGTTCTCCAGCAGTACCGGAAGCGCGAGCCGATCCTGAAGCACAGCTACGACCGGGCCTTGGTAGCTGGCCGGCAAGGTATAGGGATTGGCGATCGTACCGGTGGCCGGATCGACCGGCCCCGTCACCCCGAGACCAATCCCGATCGGAGGGTCGGACCGGTGGCGAAGCACGCGTCGCACCACCGCGGTCAGCTGGTCGAAGGATCCCCGTGCGGGGTCGTAGTCCACGGGCTCGGAGTGAGTGAACCCGAGTTGTCCGAGGTGGTTGACCTCGGCGGCGCGAACATTCGTGCCGCCGAGGTCAACTCCGAGTGCCCACGTTGCCATGCTCTAGCAGGGACGGTAGAGGTTGTCGGCAACCTCGGGAGTCTCGAGATTGTCGAGGTTTGCCACGATTGTCGGCAGCGCGGTTTCGGCCGGGACTTCCTTCCCTGCAAGGGCGTTGAGGGAGTATTCGATGGAGAGCTTTCCCATGGTGCGAGCCTGCTGGATCACCAGTGACTTGACCAGCCCGGCCTTGAGCTGTTCTACCTGGAAAGGCTGGCCGTCCCCGCTCACGAAGTTGACCCGACTTCCCGCGTTCGCCTCTCGCAGCGCGGTCACGACTCCCTGCGAGTCCCCGCCGTTGAAGGTGAAGATCCCGACCAGGTCGGGATGTGCCGCCAGAGCCGCGTTCACGATCGCGGCGGACTTGCCAGCCTCGCCGCTGCTGTACTCGAAGGGCAGCACCTTGATATCAGGATGGTTCGCAAGTTCCTTGGAGAATCCCTCACGCCCTTGGTCGTTGGTGGAGACACCGGGGGGAGAGAAGATTCCCAGCACGCTTCCCTTACCTCCGGTCAGCTTCGCGATCTGCTCGGCGCCCTGCTTGCCGTACAGGACATAGTCGGATCCTATGTGGCCAGCTGCGAGTGACGGGTCTTTGAGAGTGGTATCGACGAGGACCAGCTTGCTTCCGGCGTCGACGCCAGCCTTCAGGGGTGCGAAGAGTGCGGTGTCGTCCGTCGGCGCGATCACGATCGCGTCCGGCTTGCTGGCGACAACCGCGTCCACGATCGGAACCTGCAGTGCGGGATCGAACTGCCCCGCTCCCTGCACCGTGAGGTCCGCCCCTGCTTCCTTCGACTGCAGCTTCGCCCCGCACTCGATGGCCTTGTAGAAGTCATCACTGGAAGTGCCCAGGATCAGGGTGACCTTCTTGGCGACGGTGCTCGCGGCGGTCTCCGAGCCGGAGGTGGAGGCTTGTGGCACAGGCGTGCTGCATGCCGTCAGTCCGATGCTGCCCGCCAGGAGTACTCCCATGGCACAGCCGGTGAGGGCTGTCCGCGGTGTCCCTGTGAGATGTTTGATATTCATGGGGGTCCGATCCGTTGGTGAGTGGCTGTTCGGGTCTAGCTGAGTTGGCGTCGTCGGCGACGCTGGTCGAGGAGGACTGCGGCGACGAGGACTGAACCGACCGCCACGTACTGCCAGTAGGGCACGACGCCCTGGATGATGAAGCCGTTCGCCAGGACGACTGGGATGAAGGCGCCGATGGCGGTGCCCGCCATCCAGCCGATGCCGCCGAACAGGCTGGTTCCGCCGATCACGACGGCGGTGATGGCCTGCAGGTTGAGGTTCGTGTTTCCTGCGATGGTGGTGGTGCCGAACCGAGCCAAGGACAGGAAGCCACCGAGCCCAGCCAACACCCCGGCCAGGGTGTAGATCGACATCAGGTGTCGCTCGACGCGGATACCGGCGCGACGTGCCGATTCCTCGTTGGAGCCGATCGCGTAGGTGCGACGACCGAACACCGTGGTAGCAAGGACAAGGCCGGCCAAGGTGGCGATCACGGCAGCGATCACCGCGATCACCGGTACCCCCAGCCACCGACCGTTCCCGAACTGCACCAGCGGGCCGGGAACCGAACGGACGTCGACTCCGCCGGAAATCACCAGCGCCAGTCCGTACGCGGCACCCAGTGTGCCCAGGGTGGTGACGAAGGGCGGGACCTTGGCGCGCGCGATGAGGACGCCGTTCAGCAATCCCCAGGCGCCGCCGGAGACCAGCGTTGCCAAGAGCCCGACGAGGATCGCCCCCAGCGAGTCTCCCCCGACCGCCGCCATGGCCTGAGCGCCAACCACGGAGGAGAAGACAAGAACCGACCCGACGGAGAGGTCAATGCCGGAAGTGATGATGATGAAGGTTGCGCCGACGGCGACCACCAGGAGGATCGCGGTGTTGCTGAAGATTCCCTGCGCATTGCTGACGGTGAAGAAGGTTGTCGGTGACAGGAAAGCGAACATGGCGATGATCGCCGCGAGGATCAGCAGCATCGTGGTGGTTGGCTTGGCCAGCCAAGTGGAGAGCCTCGAGTTCACAGTGCTTGCCCTTCCTCGAACTGGACCATGTCCTTGGCGCCGGTGATGGCCGCAACCACGTCCTCGGCGGAGACGTCGGCGGTGATGAACTGGCCGATCCTGCGGCCCAAGCGGAACACTTCGATCCGGTCCGCCACACGCATGACCTCGGGCAGGCTGTGACTGATCAGCACCACAGAGATGCCGCGGTCGCGAACCCTGCGGATGAGGTCGAGCACGTTTTCGGTCTGGCGCACGCCGAGCGCCGCGGTCGGTTCGTCGAGGAAGAGGACGTGCTTGGCCCAGGTTGCGGCGCGGCAGACCGCGATCCCCTGTCGCTGCCCGCCCGAAAGATTGCCGACCGCGTCGTGCTCGGAGCGCACCGTGACCTGGAGCGACTCGAAGGCTTCGCGGGCCTCCTGCCGCATCCGACGTTTGTCGAGCACCCCTATACGGCCGAGGACCCCTGGCCGGCGCAACTCTCGACCCAGGAACAGGTTGGCTGCCGAATCGAGGGTGTCGGCCAGGGCGAGGTCTTGATATACAGTCTCGATTCCAGCCTCGCGTGCCTCCTCCGGAGACCCGAACGCCACCTCGTGGCCGTCCAGGGTTACGAGCCCCTCGTCAGCGCTGTGGACGCCGGAAAGCACCTTCACCAACGTGCTCTTACCGGCGCCGTTGTCGCCCATGAGCGCGACCACTTCGCCCCGGCGGACGTCGAAGTCAGCTCCTCGAAGCGCCTCCACCCGTCCGAAGCTCTTCTTTATGCCTCTGGCAGCCAAGATGAGATCTGCTTCATCAGCGTTCATACCGAAAACCTAGATGTTCGAAACTACCATGTCAACGGTTGATTCAAACAGTTTCGAGGTTTAAGCTGCACAACATGTCTACCGTTAACCAAGCTCCACCCGTGGCCCCCTACATCCAGGACATCCACCTGCAACCCCAATCCCTCGCCCGCCTCCTGGACGCCGGCCTCCCCAGGGATGTGCGGACGCTCCTCAAGAGCGCGGGGCAGTTCGACCGAGTCGTGATGACGGGAATGGGGTCATCCCTGTTCGCCCTCCATCCCACATTCCTGCGATTGGCCGAGGCCGGGCTGCCCGTGTGGAACATCGAGACATCCGAACTCCTCGGCGGTGCACGCAGCCTCATCACCGCCAACACGCTGCTGTGGGTGACCTCACAATCAGGACAAACCCCCGAGGTGCTCGCACTGCTCGACTCACTCCCTGTTACGCCGGAGGTCGTCTTCGGTGTCACCAACGACGCGAGCAGCCCGATGGCCTCCTCCTGCCACCACGTCCTGGAGCTGCACTCGGGAGACGAAAAGACCGTGTCAACCCGCAGCTACCTCAACACACTGGCCGCATCCGCCCTTGCCGTCGGGGCCATCCTCGACCAGCCCGAAGATCAAGAACTGGCCGGTGCGCCAGACAAGCTCTCTGAGTGGCTCCAAGACTGGCCCGCCCACCTGGCACACATCGACAGCCTCCTGCCGCCCGCCACGACCTTCATCCTCGGGCGCGGCGCATCCCTGGCCGCCACTCGCACGGGATCACTCATCATCAAGGAGGCGTCAGGTACACCCGTTGAAGGAATGAGCGTTGCCGCGTTCCGCCATGGACCCCTGGAAATGGCTGGCCCCGACCTCTCCGTTCTGCTGCTCGCCGGCGCTCCGAGCGAACACCGCCTGAACGAAGACATGCGCGACGACCTGACCCATCACGGCGCCCGAGTGGCGTGGATCGACACGAGTTCCGGCCCGGACGGGATCCGCATGCCAGACCTACGCGGAGACATCGCGCGACCCATCGCCGAATTCCTCCCCTTCGAGGCGCTCAGCGTCGTCCTGGCCCACAGGCGTGGACGCGAACCCGGGTCGTTCACAAAGATCGGCAAAGTCTCCAGCCGCCTTTGACGCAGCAGGCCCGCTCATCGCGTCTCCGACAGGCGCTTTGAGCCGGCTTCTTCGTTTCTTGCAGCAATGCCGCTTTCAACCGCTCTGGACCTGTGCCTTCGACCGAGATGACACCGGGGCCGTCGACTCCCTGATCACGAGGTCGGGCGTGAGCACGGACACACGGCTTTCAGCGCCGCCGTTGAGGATGTTCTCCAGGAGCCGGAAGGACCGGGCACCCAGATCGTCGAAGTCTTGGTGGACGGTCGTGAGTGCCGGAGACCAGAACTGCGAGAAGGGTTGGTCGTCGAACCCCACCACCGAGACATCCTCCGGGACCCTCCGCCCCGTCTCCCTCAGGGCCTTGATGGCGGCTATCGCGATGTCGTCGTTGTCGCAGAAGAGGGCTGTGAGATCGCCATGGCCTGCTAGCTGTAGACCGAGTTCGTACGCGCTTTGGGGATCCCAAGTCGCTTCCAGGGTCTCGGGGACGGGTGCGCCGGCGGCGGTAAGTGCCTGCTGCCAGCCGATCGAACGACCTAGTTGCCGTCCCATCGCGGGCTGGGCGATGTGATGCACGGTCGGATGTCCCAGTGCCAGTAGATGTTCAACGAGCACTCGGGCTGCCCCCTCTTCATCCAGGAGTGCACGGGGCACGTCTCCAGCCGGCTCCGAACCCCCACTGGCCGCGACGACCGGTATCGTGCTGGGCAGTTTGCGAAGCACCTCCGACCCGGGCTCGTCGAACTCGAGAACGATGACGCCCGCGACATTCTCAGCCAGCACCAGTTCGACTGCTCCATTCACAGCCTCCGGTTCAGCGGACTCGACGACCGCGACCACCACTGAGTAGCCGCTCTGTCTGGCCGCGGACTGAATCCCCTGGATCGTGTGTGCCCAGCCGAACCGTGCCGCGTTTCCGGCAATGACTGCGATCAAGGAGCGCCGGCCGAGCGCGAGGGAGCGGGCGGCGCTGTTGGGGATGTATCCGAGTTCTGCGATGGCGTCGGCTACTCGCTTCTTGAGTCGATCGCTCACCGGCGTCGACCCGTTGAGGACCCGGGACACGGTCGGGACAGAGACGCCCGCCGTCCGCGCGACGTCCTGAATGACGGGCGATCGACGACTCTGGTGCTCGGTCAAGGCTTCTCCGCTCGTGTTCTCACGATGCTCGGGTATCAGACTCGGCTACGCAAGTCCGCTGGAACTGCGGTACCTCGACACGTTCCCCGCCATTGAGGGCTGACTGGTGCGCAGCGACGCCTGGTGCAGTCCAGTTGGCCGCGGTAAGTGCGTCGACACTGGCGGGTCGATCCTCGACGATGCTCCGTACGAATTCGTGAACCAGGTGAGGGTGTGAACCGTTGTGCCCGCCGCCCTGTACGAAGGATGCGTGGGAGCCGTCGGAATAGACGCTTTCACGGGTGTATCCGGCGATCTGCGGGGGGAGGAGATCTGCACGATCAGGTGCTTCGATCCGGAGTGCCTCGATGCTGCGGCCACGTCCGACCCCCGCTTCGTGCAACACGTAGTGGATCGGCGCCTCCCCTTCGAGCTGGGGCCATTCAAAACCGTAGTCCTGGCCGTAGATGGAGAATGCCTCGGTGTAGGCGCGGGCCGCTTGGAACAGCGTTCGCGAGACCTCTATGGAGATGTCGGGGCTGTCGAGCTCGAAGATGGCTGTCTCTGCGGGGTAGGGGTTGCCGTACAACGCCTGGCGCGGCTGCGGCAGGCGTCCCGAGCCCAGCGCGCGGACTGAGCGGGTGCGAGTTCCGAGCAGCCTGAGGATGGGCGAGATGGCATGCGTCATGTACCACATGGGGGGAAGCCCGTTCCAGTAGGAGGGCCAGCCCTCCATGTCCTGATAGTGGACGCCCTTGGCGAAGGTGACGGGACCGAAGACGCCGGTGTTGAAGAGCTCTTGGCAGTGAAGGAACTCGCGCGTATATACGGCTGTTTCCATCATCATGTAGTTCTTGCCGGTTGCTTCCTCCAGCCGCACGATTTCGGCCATCTGATCGAAGTCGATGGCCATGGGCACGGTACTGGCGCAGTGCTTGTTGGCGGACAGCACGGCGATGCTCTGCGTGCCGTGCTCGGGAAGGGCCGTGACGAGGTGCACTGCATCGATGTGGTCCTGCGCGAGCACGTCTTCGAGGGTCGAGTAGCGTTCCTCGATTCCGAACTGGTCACCGACACGGTTGAGAACGTCAGGGTCTGCATCGCAAAGAACGAGCGCACCGACATCCGGGTGATCGCGGTAGATGGGAGCGAACTCGGCCCCGAACCCGAGGCCTACCAATGCAATCGTTGGTTTGGCAGTGGAATGGCTTGTCATTCTGGTTCCTTCTGTTTCGTTTTGGTGGGCGTGGGACCGGGGGTCACTTGACTGCTCCGGAGGTGATGCCTGAGACGATTTGACGTTGCGCGATCGAGAAGAGGACGACAAGGGGGATGCTGGTGACGACCACGTAGGCGAAGATCAGGTTCCAGGCGTTCGTGTACAGGGCGGCGCTCGCGACTTTGAAGAGGTTCAGAGGCATCGTTGTCGAGTCGCCTCCGCCGAGCACGAAGAAGGCGTAGAACACGTCGTTCCAGGCAAAGAGCGTGACGAGGATCGCACTGGTGGCCATGACGGGCGCGAGCAATGGCAGGATGATCTGGAAGAACACCCGACCCGGACTGGCACCGTCGACCCGCGCGGCCTCTTCCAGTTCTATCGGCACGGTGCGAACGAATCCTGTGATGAAAAAGATCACGAGCGACAGGTACATCCCCATGTACACCCCGATCATGCCGACTTGGGTACCGGCCAACCCCATCTGTCTGAGCACGAGCACGACCGTGACGGCGGCCGGGGGGATGAGGACGCCTGAGATGGCGATGCCGTACAGAACCGAGCTGAGGGCGCCGGCGCGCCGGGCGAAGGTCCAGGCGGCCATGGCTCCGAGGATCAGGACTCCCAGGACTGCCGGCACGACCACGGCGACGCTGCCCACGAAGGCCGGCACCATCTCCCCACGTACAGCGGCCTGAGTGTAGTTTTCCGCGAATCGCCAGGAGGTCGGCAAAGTGAGATTCGGATTGAGGGCCTCACCCACCGTCTTTGCGGAGGTGATGATCACCAACCACAACGGCAATGCGATGAGAGTGGTCATCAGCAGGATCACTGCAATCGGCTGAAGCACTGGGGCGAGCTGGGCTTGCCGGCGGGTCACGCGAGCACCTTCTCTCGGCTGCGTAGGTAGATGATGAGCGGCACCGCGATGATGACGACCGCGAGGAAGAGAACGAGGCTCATTGCGGAGGCCTGGGCATACAGCCCGCTTCCGAACGTGCGGAAGATGAAGATGTTGAGGATCTCGGTCGAGCGGGCCGGGCCACCGCCCGTCGTCGCCTGGACGATGTCGAACCCGTTCAAGGTGCCGATGAGTGCTGTCGCGACGTTGAAGGTGATCGCTGGCGCCAGCAGTGGGAACTTGATGCGTCGGAAGATTTGGATTCCTGAAGCGCCATCGATCCTGCCCGCCTCGATGAGTTCATGCGGAACAGACTTCAGACCCGCCAGGTAGATGAGCATGGCCAGCCCCATCCATTTCCAGCCGTGCACCAGGGCAACGACGACGACCGTCCACGTCGAACTGCCCAACCAGGCAATTTCCACCGGCTGGCCAGAAAGGGCGCTCAATATCTGGTTGAGGCCGCCATCCGGTTTGAGCATTGCCTGGGCGATGTAACCACCTGCGAGTGCGGAAATGAGCACCGGGAGGAAGAACACCGACCGCGCCAATCGGTTGAGCCAGGTATCCCGCTCGAGCAACAAGGCAAGGCCCAGCCCGAGGCCGTTCTGGAAGACTGCGACGAGCACTGCGTAGGTGAGGGTGATTCGGAGCGCCTGCTGCAACGAACCGTCGGAAGTGATGGAGCCGAAGTTCGCCAATCCAACGAATCGCAGGTTCGACTTGAAGGCGGACCAGTCGGTGTAGGGAAGAACGAAGTTCAGGAGGGTGGGCAGGACGAGGAAGAGGCCAAGGACGACCAAGGCGGGGACGGCGAACGTCCACGGGTGTTCCTGGCCCGCGCGGGACCTGATGTGTTGGCGCGGCGGCGTGCGTGACGCCCGCTGGATGGTGGCTGTGCTCACGAGAACCTCGTCTCCTGCTTTGTGGTCGAGCCCGCCGCCTTCCTGAGGCGGGCCCGACCTGGACTGCTAGAAGCCTTCGGCGCCCAACGCTTGCGCGAGCTGGACGAAGTTGGCCTGCGTGGCCTCAGCCACCTGCTCCGGACTCTTGCTGCCGAAGTACATGTCAACCAGGTACAGGTACAGGTCCGGGTTCACGATCGCTTCGTTCTGCATGGAGCCGACGGTTTCCTTCACGGCGGCCGGGTAGTTGACCTTGCCGATCTCGGGCACGTTGTCCGGTGAGGCAACGGCCGGCTGGAGCGAGACGTACCCTTGCTCCTGGATGAACGTCGGGTAGTAGTCCTCGAGCCAGAACCTCAGGAACTGTCGAGCCGCTGACTCCTGCTTGGCGTCCTTGGACTTGAACGCGACCACCGTGTTGGTCTGCTCGGCGATGACCGTCCCGATGCTGCCGGTGGGCGAGATCGGGAAGAAGCCGATCCTCTCGTTCAGGGTCTTGAGGTCTGCTGACGCAGCCATCTGGTCGACCAGCGCGTTGACCTGAATGACCATTCCCGCTTCACCGCTCAGGAGGGCCTTGGCCTGCTCCGGGAACGTGGCGGTCTTGATGTTGGGGTTGCCGGTCGGGCTGGAGTAGAGGGCCTGGCACTTGGCGATCGCGTCGACGACCTCGGGGTTGGTGAACTTGTCCTTGTTGGTGTTCATGCGATCCCAGAGCCCACTCTTGGCCAGATCCGCGAGCATGACCTGCACGCACCACTGATTGGGCCACCGGTCTGCACTCGCCTCGTACGCCGGGGCCTTGACCCCAGCAGCTTCGAGCTTCTTGGCGGCAGCCATCAGACCGTCATATCCGACCGGCATTTCGGTGATTCCAGCTTTGGCGAAGTTGGCCTTGTTGTAGTAGACGCCGATGACGCTGGGGGCCTTGATGGGTGCCGCGTAGTGGACCCCATCCAGTACCCCGAGCTCTTGGGAAGGAGCGTCGAGCTTCTCCAGCCACGGGGCACCATCAAGGGGCAGGAGGCGATCCTTGGCCTGGATGATCTTCAAGCCCGAACCGGTCGTCTGCCAGAACATGATGTCTGGGTGATCGCCGGTGGCGAGACTGGTCTGAACGTTCGTCTCGTATTGGTCAGGTACCGTAACGTTCTTGACCACCGCGCCGGTTGCGGCCTGGAATGCGGCGATCACCTTGTTGGGGACTGATGCCGTCGACTGCGCGGTCCAGACCGTCACGGTGACGCCGTCCAGTTTGCCCTTGGCGTCCGGCCAGGCGGCGTTGGTGGGGCTGGACGCCGGGCTGGGGGGCCCAGCGACCGAGCATCCTGTGAGCGCAGTTGCGGCAGCAATCGCAACAGCCGCCGGCATGATCCATTTGGCTTTCATGGGTAATCCTTTCGTTCTTGCTGGTAAGTGGTTTCGGTTCGTTAGTCATGCCAGGTGAGCAAAACCACGCGGGCGTTGATGCTGGTCAAGCTGTCGGGGTAGATCGTGAGAATTCCATCGGCCCATTCGCTTTTCCAAATAGGGCCCGTGACGGGACCGAGCCACTTCAATGCCGGCCCGTCCTTGTGCTGAAGAAATGGCAGACGGATGGCGTCCACGTCAGCTTGCCGACGCCATAACGTGAGGATGTCGCTTCCCGGTGCAGAGAGGCAGGCGGCAACAACGGGGTCCGACCACCGAGGCAGGCCCAGCGGCCAGCTCGGAAACCGCGTCGTGATGTCGCGCATCAATGACCGGTTCGCTTGCACCGCCTCCGAGACCAGGTCACGTTGAGCGGCCGTCATCCGGTCGAGATGACCAGAGAGGTACAACCGCCCGAGCCCTCCGGTCGCGAGGGTGAACCCGATCTCTTCGTTGCTCATCCCCGGCTGCGGGTACGCCCAGTTCGCGGCCTGGTCAGGCAACAGGGACAGGAAGGCCCCCGCCGCTACCGGCGGATATCGGACAGGGTCCTGCTGATCGGATGTGGATTGCAGATTGAAATGCGCGACGAGCCCGGCAGATTGCCGCATGGCACCGGAGGCGCAGTTCTCCAGAACAACCGATGGATGACGTCGATAGAGCGAGTCGATCCAGTCAACATGGGCATCGGCGTATTCGCGTAGGGATTGGCCTGGGGACTCGCCTCCGTCATCACTGCCGGGCCCCGCCACGATGTTGTAGTCCAACTTGAAGTATCCGATCCCCTCACCGACGAGGCGATCCACGACGGAGTCAAGGTGAGCGCAGGCAGCTGGGGAGCGTAGGTCCAGATGGAATCGTCCTTGTTCTCGCAGCCGCTCGCCACCTCGACGCAGGAATGCGCTCTCGGGCAGCGTTGCGGCGGCGCGGCTCTTTACGCCGACCACTTCCGGCTCGAGCCAGATGCCCGCGATCAGGCCGTGACTGCGGATGACCCGGAGGAGGTGGCCCAGCCCGCGAGGAAACCGGCGCGCGGACGGCACCCAGTCCCCCACACTCTCAAACCAGTCGGTCGTGTCGTCGTACCAGCCGGCATCGATGCAGAACACGTCAACCCCGACCTCAGCGGCTGCGCCGATCAGCGGAAGAAGAGCCTTCTCGGTGGGGTTCCCCATCAGGGTGTTCATGTAGTCGTTGAACACGACAGGCATCTCGACCACCGACCGCCTGTGGTACCTGCGATCGCGTGTCAGCTCGCGTACGGCACCCTCGATACCGTCCGAACTCACCGCGAGGACCATCGGAACAGTCCTGAACGTCTGGCCGGGGTCAAGAGCAAGGCGCCACTGGTGCTGCTCGTCGGTCGGCCCGAAGACAGCGATGGAGAGCCCTTCGGTGCCTTCGCCGATCTCCACCAACCATGGGGCGCTATGCGGCATTTCCCAGGCAAGCGCGGACTGCGTGCTGCGGTCTACGAGGATCCCGACCAGGAGGTCAGCACTGGTCGTCCAGGTCGAGCGCCCCACGAGCCGACGGGCGCCTCGGGCGTCCTGGCCCGCAGTCTCGAGTCCCAGGTCAGCCAGCAGATCGCGGATTCGTCTCACCGTCCACCGGTTCTCGGACAGCCACTCCGACGCCCCGGTCAACAGGTCGATGTTGCCCATGTCGACGTCAGCCCCGGCGAAGGGGACGTGGAGTGTGAGTGAAGAAACGGCGAGCAGCGTGATCGATGCCTCGCGCTCGTTGGTGACGGCCGTCTCGGCATGGACCGTGGCGAAGCCGGCCTCATTTGTGATCAGGGTGGTGACGCAGAGGCCCGCCCCCCGCTGGACGATCCGAAGGGAACGCCCACCGTCGCTCACCTCGTGCCAGACATAACGCAGCGCGCGCCCGATTGCGGTGCCGACCGTGCGTGTTGATGCGTGCGCCCGACCCCAACCCACCGCCAGAACCTCAACCAGGGGCTGGGCAGGAGCCAGGGGCTCTCCATGGCCGCTACCAGGAGGGACGATGCTCGCCAGGGCCACCGGCGCTGCTGGCCCCGTCAAGAAGCGCAAGCGTACATCGCCTACCGCCCACTCGAAGCTGTCTGGCACGGACACCTGCGTCCTCCCTGAAGCCACCGGAGATCGTTGGCCTGAGTCCATGAAACCGCTTATCAATAGAAAGCGCAAGAGAATTTGATAAGCGGTTTCACAACCGTGAAGTCCCGAGGCCGGCGCTCCCGCGTAGGAAGCCGCTCTTCAAGTGATCTGCTCTAGAACACGGCCTGGACTGCCCAGGTCGAACCAGCGGCGTCGAGCCCGCCTGCCTCAAGGGCCGGCCGGCGCCCGAGTCAGCCCACGTCTCTCGCAGCGTCTGCGGAGCCACGCTTCCGCGTGCATGCGAGTGGGAACGTTGGCGGGGCGGTGTGGCGCTGCCGGCCGCGACCGCGGTAACGGGCGCGAAGTCGTCCGTTGGACAGCCCGGTGATCTCGCCGAGTCAACGACGGCGTGCCTCAGGGCCGGACACAAGAAAGTGCGCGAGAGAGGAGTTGAACCGATCCTAGAGCGCGGCGGGATGGGGTTGACTAGGCCTTGCGTACAGTTTCGTCGCCGTTGGCACCGCCGTGTGGGGCAGATTTGGGGCAGGATTCACGTTGTCACGTCGACAGCCAAGGTCGGTCGCGATCTGCTGCTGAACGGGGGTCCAGATATCGACCTCCGAGATCGGCTACCGCCCCGTCCCCGGCTACGCCCACTACAGGGTGCCGATGAAGAAAGCTGTACATCGCGGGGCAATCGGTTTACCCACTGAGTGGCGTCGGCGGCGTCACCGGCTACAACATCGCCCAGGCAATCATCAAGGATCACGGCTTGCCCGGCAGGAAGCCGACAAGGGTAAGGCCGCGTTCGCAAGCCGCTGGTAAGCCCTGAGTTGGTGGTCGGTCCAGAGCCGGGCGCCGGCCTGGACCAGCTCCCTACCCTCAGGACAGCTCTCGCGTCGTGAGGGGATCCAGACGCGTTGCCACTCGGGAGGACTCACCATGGTCGACCGGGTGACCTGCATCCTGGTCGAGCGCGGCTTCCGCGGGCAGGGCCTGGCGGCGATCGCCCTGCGCGGGGCTGTCGAGTTGATCGCTCAGGCCGGCGGCGGACTGGTCGAGGGTTACCCGCATGACACCGGCGGGGTCCGGAAGAAGAACTCCTCGTTCCTCTACGACGGCACGCGCACGATGTACGAGCGTGAGGGCTTCACCTACGACCGACCCAAAGGACTGGGCAACTGCGTGATGGTGCGCGACGTTGCGCCGAGCACGCACGCCTGGCACGACTCTCATGCCGCAGAGTGAAGCTTGAATACCGCCGTGGGAGCCTTTCCCAAGACGGTGGAGTGGCAACCGCGAGGGCACGGACTTGCCTGAGAGGTGTTACGCCCCCCAGGGCACAGTTGACCTACTTGTCTACGCACTCGGCGACCCACGTTTGATGCACGTTCCTGATGTCGTACGGTCGGTCGGATGCCGGTTGCGGCTTGAATACCGTTCATCGCGTCTCTGAGGAATCTGGATCGGTCAGCGCTGCAGCTTGGCGCAGATGAATCGTGCGGGTGTCGGTGTTGTCGGCAAGGGAGGCGGCCCGCTGAAACTCGGCGAGGGCTTCTGGAATCCTTCCAAGAGCCTGGAGGAATGTCGCTCGCGCAGCCGAGAGTTGCCCGTAACGCTCGAGGCTCGCTTCGTCTGCGAGTCTGTCGAGAAGTTCCAGTCCACGTTCGGGTCCCTCAGCCATGCCCACGGCAATGGCACGGTTCAAAGCGACCACCGGAGATGGGCTAACAAACGCCAGCACGGTGTACAGCGCTGCGATGCGCGTCCAGTCGGTGTCGTCGACAGACTGCGCGCGGACATGGCATGCCGCGATGGCCGCCTGAAGCGTGTATGGCCCGCCGTCGAGGTCCTCGGCTCGTTGGAGAGCGGCCAGGCCGCGCTGGATCAGCAGCCGATCCCACCGGGATCGTTGCTGATCGGCGAGGAGTACGGGGTGGCCTTCTGCGTCGAAGCGGGCGGCCAGCCGAGCAGCCTGCAACTCCATGAGCGCAACCAGCCCGTGCACCTCAGCTTGGTCGGGCTGCAGACCGACGAGGATCCGGCCCAGACGCAGCGCCTCCTGGCACAAGGCGGGCCTGGTCCAATCATCACCGACCGTGGCGGCGTAGCCTTCGTTGAAGATCAGGTAGATGACCGCGAGCACGTCAGCCAGCCGAGAATGCAGCTCGCCGGCGTCCGGCATCTCCAAAGCGATGTGCTGGTCGGTAAGGGTCTTCTTTGCACGGGCAATCCGCTGGCCCATCGTTGTCTCGCTCACCAGAAAGGCACGGGCGATCTCGCGAGTTTGCAGTCCCCCGACGGTACGCAGGGTCAGCGCCACCCTTGAATCCACCGTTAGCGCCGGGTGGCACGCGATGAACATGAGCCGCAGCAGGTCGTCGTCAACGGCACTGTCGAGCGTCCGATCGGCGATGCTCATCGGACCCTCCCATTCCTGTTCGATCCGCACCTCGGCGGCGAGCAGTGGAAGCTTTCGTCGCAGGACGGCATCACGCCGGTACCGGTCGATCGCCATGTGTCGAGCGGTTGACATCAGCCAGCCCGCCGGGTTCGGCGGAACACCGTCGCGGGGCCACTGCCGCAGCGCCGCTTCAAGCGCGTCCTGTGCGAGGTCTTCGGCGGTAGCGAAATCGCCGGTGATGCGGACCAGAGCTCCGACGAGGCGGCCCGATTCGATTCGCCAGACCGCCTCCACGGCCGCTTCGGTTGCGGGCACTCAGCCCGCTTCGCCGGCGCCGTAGTCTTCGGGGCCGAAGACTTTGATGATGTCGGCCTCGCCTTCCCATCCGGGCCACAAGTCGCGATGCGCCACCAGGAAGCGGGTGGTCCATTCGACGGCATCCTCTTTGGCGCGCACGTCGTAGACGGCGTAACTGATGAGCTCCTTGGACTCGGTGAACGGTCCGTCGGCGGCGCTGAGCCGACCCCCGGTCAGGGTGACGCGGCTGCCGCTGACGCTGGGCTGCAGGCCCTGGCTGTCGAGCAGCACCCCGGCCCCGGTGGCCTCCTGCCCGAGGGTCGCGATCGCGGCCATCAATTCCGGCGGTGGCACAGAGTCGGGCACATTGACTGCCTTGAGCAGCACGAGGTAGCGCATCGGAGTTCTCCTTGTTGTCGACAAGCGTCTCAGACGACGCGACGGTAGAGGTATAGGCAGAACAGGTCCAGCCATGTGAACGCGAGGACGACCGCAGCGATGAACGCAATCACCGTCGCTCCGGCGCCGCCACTGGCGATGCCCATGAAGGCGGCCAGGAAAAGGACGCCGGTGGTAATGCTGAACGCGCCCCAGGCGCGGCCACCACGACGAAGGAACCGCACGCCCAGCATGATGGTTGCAGTGCTGAACGCGACGAAGCCCGCACCGCCGCATGCCAGGTGCAAAATGCCATGCCAACTGAACTCACCCGGCCCCGCCGGGGTTCCGACGGGAAAGCCGTCGGCAGGATCAGCGATGAACATGCCAGCCCCGACCTGGCCGGCGCCGAACACCACCAGCGGCACCGACACCGTCCGAATCCGCAGCGCTCGTCCCATCCCGATCGCAGCGGCGATCACCATCAGGCCGGTAAGGATCAGCACGGCGGAGTGGATCCAGCCCAGCGGTCCGTTCTCCATCAGGCTCCAGCTGTGCCGGGCGAGGTCGAAGCCCGGTCGCAACAGCGCCTCCGTCAGCGACACGCCCACATAGAACGGGCCGGCGGCGACGCCCCAGCCCAGCAGCGATCGTGTGACGCGGCCCCCGGTGCTGCACTCGACGGAAGGAAAACGGGCGCCCGCGATGACGGGCGAAACAATCGAGTTCCTCATGACGACTCCTTGAGTCGGGCCCGTCCGATACGGGCCTCTACCCATTCATCGATCGGGCACGAACAACTTCGACACGACGCTCGAAGATTATGCGATCTGTTCTTGCCAGCCTGGCATGGCTTCCGTGGTGACCCTGAACCGACCCGCCCGCTCGTGCCGCCGGTGGCCAGCTGTTCCCGGCCATCAGGTTGGTGGCAGGCGGCTGGTTGGGGGTTTGCCTCCGAGTGCGGTGTGGCGGCGTTGAGTGTTGTAGTACTCCAGCCAGGGGGGAAGGGCTTGGGCTCGTTGGTCGTTGCTGGTGAAGACTTGCCGGTAGGCCCATTCGGTGGCGAGGGTGCGATTGAGGCGTTCGACTCTGCCGTTCTGCCAGGGGCAGTGGGATCGGATGAACTTCTGGGTGATCCCGAGCTCGTTGCAGAGGGCTGGCAGGTGGGAGCGGTAGGTCCAGGCGTTGTCGGTCATGAGTCGTTCGATCCGGGTGATGCCGGGGGCGGCGAAGTAGGCGATGGCGCGGGTGAGGAACCCGTCATAGGTGGCACCTTTCTCGTCGGGCAGGATCCCGAAGTATGCGAGTCGGGAGTGGTCGTCGATGAGGGAGTGGATGTAGTCGTAGCCGACACCGGTGTTGCTCCCGCGTGAGCGGTGGTTGGTGGTGACCGGCCCGTCGGCGCCAGCCGCCGCCGGCGGGGATCCGGCCGAGTTTCTTCACATCCATGTGGACCAGTTCGCCGGGCCGGTCGCGTTCATAGCGCACATCGCTGGCCCGGGGGGCCCCGGATCGGTTGGCCGGTGATCGGGTCCAGCATCGCCAGGCGCGGCACCTGGTGTCGGGTGAGGATCCTCGACACCGTGCGGGCCGGTATCCCGAGCTCGGCGGCGATCCAGTACCGCCCGCGACGCTCACGGCGGCGCAGCTCCACCACACTCGCCTCGACCTGATCCGATACCCGGGTCGGGCTGTGGTGCGGCCGCGACGAACGATCGGCCAGCCCCGCCAACCCTTGCGTGGCGTAGCGGGCGACCCATTTCGCGACACAGCGGCGGGAGATACCCATCGCCGCCGCGATATGGGCCTGAGGCCAGCCCTGCCGATATGGCTGGACGATCCGCAGCCGGCGATGAACAGTGGTTCGAGCATCACCGTGGGACACACGAACCTCCGAGTTCGGTGATGGGCCTTCGACAAGCCACACCTTCACCCGGGGGTTCTCACTCGTTCAAGCCCTCAGCACCATCACCATCCTCCTGGCCGGGAACAGCTAGCGCGCGGCCGAGCCGCCAACCGAAGTGCTGGTTGTCGAGCTGCAGCACTGCGCCGCCGCATCTGGCCCGGTACGCGATCCAGATCCCCTGTAACCGTCTCCTGGCACCACCACAACGCACGATTTGTGGGAATCGAGCAAGGGGCGGCGATCCTGCGGCCATCGCTAGGGCACCGTCGAGACGACCGTATCTGCTGATGTCAGACCGTTGGTTGAGCCTGTCGAACCGCCGCCGTCCCTCTGAGGGGGAACAAGATTGGGTAGGGATAGGCATGCGAGACGTGATTTTGTGCATGTCGATGTCACTGGACGGGTTCACCGACAGCGACCGTGAGCATCCCGGCATGGCGATCGCTGAGGGTGCCGAGCTCAGGCAGTGGAAGCTTGACCGGATCAGTAGGGCCGGTGCGCACCTGATGGGCCGCGTCACGTACGATCAGATGTCGTCGTACTGGCCGCAGTCGGACGACCCGTACGCGGCCCCGATGAACGACATCCCCAAGGTTGTGTTCTCCAGAACACTCAGCGACGTTGAGGCGACCTGGCCGGTTACCCGAGTCGCGCGAGGCGACTTGGCGACCGAGATCGCCTCGATCAAGGCTGAGCCTGGCCCGGACGTGATCGTGTGGGGCGGCGGACGGTTCGCCGGCGCTCTGGCTGCCGAAGACCTGATCGACGAGTACCGCCTCTTCGTCCAGCCATTGGCTCTAGGCCAAGGACGTGCCCTGTTCGACCAACTGCCGGACTCGCGGCACCTGAACCTCATCGAGGCCGTGTCGTTTCCCAGCGGCATCGTCCTGCACGTCTACCGGCCGCAGCGCACCTGAGGAGGGCACCCCCATGGGCAAGGTAGTGGCGCAGGCAATCATGTCCCTCGACGGGTACGTCGCCAAGCAGGACAACACCATCGGGCCGTTGTTCGACTGGCTGCAAAACGGCGAGGTCGAGATCCCGACTCCCGCCGGGGATTTCGCCGTCCACCTGACCCCGACGAGCGCGGAACACTGGCGCCGGTGGGTGTCCTCGATCGGGGTATTGGTTTGCGGTCGGACCCTGTTCGAGGTGGCCAAGGGCTGGCACGGTCGCCACACTTTGGACGTCCCAGTTGTCGTCGTGACGCACCGGGTCCCCACCGAGTGGATCGAGAAATACCCCGAGGCGCCGTTCACCTTCGTGACCGACGGGGTAGCCAGCGCATTGGCGCAAGCGCAGAGGCTTGCTGGTGACCGCGTCGTCGCGGTCACCGGCGGCACCATCGCCCGCCAGTGCCTCGACCTCGGGCTGCTCGACGAGGTGGCTGTCGACCTCGTCCCGTTAGTGATGGGCGAGGGCAACCGCCCGTTCTTCGGCAAGCTCTCGACCGGCGACGTGCTGCTCGGCAACCCATCGGTTTGCGTTCAGGGCGACCGGGTCACGCACCTGGTGTTCCCAGTGATGCGCTGATCGCCGCGGCCCTCGCGGGAGGCGAGGGCGGGCCGCCTCGGCCGTCACCGAGTGCGCGCGTCAAAGCCACCACGCCGAGGGCCAGCGCCCCACGTTCATCATTACCCAACTGCCGCACTGGGTGTGTCACGTTGGGGGGCTCACTCGAGCCATTCGGTCACGAACCGGTCGTTGGCGTGAATGTGATGGGCGGCGTAGTTCCCCATCGTGGCGAACTTGTGTGGCACCAATCTGGGCGCAACCAAGACCTGACCTGCATGAACGACCAGTTGCTGATCACCGACGGTGAACAATGCTGCCCCCGAGTACACGACAAAGGTCTCGTCATAGGGATGCCGATGCAGCTTCGGTCCGCCGCCTTCGCGCACCGCGCGTTCGAAGATCACCGATACGCTCGCCCCCACCAGATAGCCCTCTAGGTTGCCGCCTGGCAGATGGGACTGCTCAATCGCTTCGACACGCATACCGCCGCCTTTCCCCGCCCGTCCGGCGTTTGTTGGATCGTCATGTCTGGGGGTGGGCTGCGGCTGCCACTCCGTCCCGGAACGAAAGGTAGCGAGGTGCCCAGCCGAGCTCCTGTCTCGCTTTCACGTTCGAGACCCGCATCGACACCTTGGCCAGTACCACACCGCCGTAGGGGGCGACCAGCTTCAGTAACCGGTTCGGAAGCACCAACGGTTGGGGCGCGTGGTGGGCTAGGGCGATCGCTGTGATGAGGTCACGGAAGGTGGCGGGCGTGTCGTCCACGATGTTGTACGCCTGGCCGCTCCGGCCGCGTTCGAGCGCGGCAACGGTGGCCGCTGCGGCGTCCTGGTGGTGGACCAGCGCAAGGAGCCCGCCGTGACGGGGCACCGGTAGCGCGCGCCTCCGCAACATTCCCACGACATTCGCCACGTCCTCTCCGTAGAGCAGTCCGTAACGCAACGCGATGCCCTCGATCCCTTCAGCAGTGAAGGCTTGCCGTTCCGCTGAGACCATCGCCGCGATGTGGGCATCGAATCGGCTCCCATTCATGCCGCCGAAAGGCGATTCCTCGGTAAGGAGTTCCGCCCCGTGGTCGCGGTAGCCGTATCCGAAGACGATCGACTGTGTGACGAATCGTCCCGCACCGACAGTCCGCGCAACTTCCAGCAGGTTCGTCGTACCCTGCACCCGCAGCACATTCGTCGCCGCCATCCCGGAGTGACCGACCGGTGCCTTCTTGAGCGCGGTGAGTTCGTGAACGACCGCGTCTGCGGCGGTGCCCTCGACAGCTTCAAGCAGCTGGGTGCGATCCAGGACGTCGGCGATGATCCCGCCTGCGCCGAGAGTGCCCAGCCTTTCCCGGCCCGCGACGGTTCGTGTTATTCCGATCACGGTGTGCCGGGCCCGGATCAGCTGTTGCACGATCGGGACGCCAAGAGCCCCGGTCGCGCCGGCAACGATCACTCGCATCGCACCCTCCCCACCACGCCAGTGCCTCGAATCCGCCCCCTGCGGGCGAACCCCGTCAGTCCGGTCGGCCAGACCGGCCTTCGTCGCTTCTGTAGTACCGCTGACCGCGGCCAGCGTCGGGAATCACACACACCTGGCCCTCGCTGAACCCGGCGGCGCCGACGCCGAGGGTGAGGTTGAATCGGCCGCGGTGGTTCTCCAGTGCAAATGACGTGAGTCAGTTCGACCAGCTGTTCGGGACTGAAGTGCTCGGTGAGCCTGGCGACCAGTTCGTCGTCCACGTCCACCGGAGTGCCGCTCATGCCGGCGGCGTAATCGAGGACAAGTTTGTCGATGCTCGTGAACAGAGTGCTCGAGGCGTACGAAGGCAATGCGAGCAGCTCGGCATCGCTGAGGCCCCACCGCCTCGCGATCTGCGAACCGAGGTCGATGCAATACTCGCAGCTCGTCATGGTTGCGGCCTTCAACTCGGCAAGGGCCCGATGCCGACTACTGATCCCGCGAAGGGCGTTTGTGGACTGCTCCAGGCGTCCAGAAGCGCGAAGCAGGCGTGGCAGCTGTGCATACAGCTTCAGCGGAACGAGCATCCCTGGCGGCGTGCCTCCCGTCAAACGAGTGAGCAGCCGAGCTGTGAACCAATAGGCAATCCGGGTGCCTACCGTGGCCCGGTCGCCTGCGACCATGTCGATCCGAACCATCATGCCTCCCTTCGCAGGCTTGGTCCGGGCGGCGGATAGAGAATCCGGGTCGCCTGCCGAAAGCCGAACCGGTGCGCCCGCGTTCGCTCTCACGTACCACGTTCCCCGTACCCACAACTAGCCGCGCAGCGCACGAACCGTCAAGCCCGAGAGGAACGAAGGGAGCACCGCCCCTCGACGCGGGGGCCACCGTTCTAGAGCTCGGCCTCTCAACTCGTTCATGGTTGCCGCCACGGACGGGTCGCGCCTAGGTTCTGGATCCCCAATCCTCTGGACGTCTGTTGGTGCCGTACCCGCCGATGGAGCGGCCGGCCAGGGCACCGCCGATGGTGAACGCCTCCCGACTTGGCGTGGCCACTCGGTTGTCGACGGCGGGGTCGAATCATTCGGTGGCGGCCAGCCGCGTCGCGAGCGACTGCTCCTCGGCTCGCAGCGCGCCGCGGTTGTCTTTGACCAGACGCCAAGAACTGGCCCGCCCGTCCGGGCTCACGAAGTGACCAGACTGCAGCGCGTCGCGGATCAGGCCCCGGATGGTGCGCTCCTGGCCGGGTTCGGTGACGAACACGATGCGGACGCTGATTGCCCGACCATCACCTGCCCAGTGGATGTTGTGGGGAGCGAGCGGGCACTGCCCGGCGTGGTCGATTGAGCCGCAGAGGCGGGCGGTGATGGCTGCACCCGGGGCGTCGGGATCGCTGTCGCCGTCCAGATCGACGACGGCCTCGTGCGCGAAGGCCGGTCTCATCACCTCAGTGTCCGCCAGTCCGTTCCCTTCGCCCAGTTGCGCAGCTAATTTGCGACGGTCGGCACCTTCAATCAGATGGACAAGAGAAGGGCGACGAACACCACAGCGATTGGCCAGCCGGGGGACGCCATGATCGCTACATCGGCCGAGCGTCCGCGGCGGAGCGGAGACGCCCCTTCGCTGCTGATGTCGACAGGCTCGGCTCGTCAGCCTCGCCGACGGCGCCATCCGGGCTGCCCCCAAGGGGCCTTTGTGAGCACATCTGGGCGGACCGGGAATGGGGGCAAAACCGCTAGTCAGGTGACGTTCTCCCTGGTCAATCCAGGGCACAAAAAGTGCGCGAGAGAGGAGTTGAACCTACCGCAGACCGACGGCGAACCCTACGCTGACAAGGCCTTTCGCGCAGTTCCGAAAGTTGGCGAGGATGCCGTGGGGCAGATGTGGGGCAGGACTCGCTCCCATGATCCCCCTGTCCAACGATTCGGCTCGTGATCCAGACCCGTTCGCTGTAGCCGTCTAGGTCAACACTCGGGTTCGTGCCGACGACGGTCGAACTCTCGGTCGACATCGTTCGCCGTCACGAGAGATGCAAACTCGTGAATGCGTAAACGCAACCCGCTTTCCAACCGGGCGGACAGGTGTTCAGCGTTGTTCGCACATGCCCGTGTCTAGCTGTTTCACTACACGGCGGTCACCGATGAACGGCTCCAGCCGGTGGTGAACTGAGACAACTTTCTGGCCAAGGAGGGACAACCCGAGGTCCGAGCGCGTGGGGCAGATTGGTGCAGACAGCTCCCTGTGCGCTCGTCCTGGATAGGCGGTCTGGCATACGTGCTCGAGCATGCTGCGGGACCGGCGACCGCTCTATTCGAGATCCCCCGCGGCTGGATAGGACGATTGGGCACCGGGCCTTTGCACGGCAAAGGCGGCAACCGTGGCGCCAAGTGCTAAGCCCGCTCTGAGCGTTCCGCCCGCCGCCAACGCATGCGACAGCCCACCCACGAATGCGTCACCGGCACCGGTCGTGTCCACAGCCTGCACCTCAGGGGCAAGCTGGTGGATCACTGTGCCGCTTCGGTCGAGGCCGAGCGCGCCGGATGCGCCGAGCGTCACCACCACGCTTCTCGGTCCCAATGCCATCAGGCGCTCGGCGAGGTCGCGCGGGTCGCCGCCATCCCCATCCCCGGCCCCGAGGAGCAGGGCGGCCTCACTCGTGTTGACGACGAGAGGATCGCAGATCGCCAGCACGTGCTCAGGCGGAGAAGCCCCAGGCGCCGCGTTGAGAAGAAACCGCACGCCCTTCTCGTTGCACACCCGTGCCACGTATTCCACAGACTCCATGGGAACCTCGAGCTGCATCACGACCAGCGACGCGTCGGCCCAGAGCCGCTCGGTCTCGTGCAAGTAGTCCGCTGTAACCGCACTATTGGCGCCCGGCGACACCACGATCGAGTTCTCGCCGTCCGGTGTCACCAGGATCATGGCGCAACCCGTCGGCAGGGCCGTCGTCGCCAGCCCTGACAGCTCCACACCGGCCTCGCGCATGGACTTCCTGAGCAGTTCACCGTTCGTGTCGTTGCCAACGCAGCCGATGAAGCGAACCGTTCCGCCGATGAGTCCGGCCGCCACTGCTTGGTTTGCACCCTTCCCGCCGGGCCCGACGACGACATCGGAGCCGAGGAGGGTTTCACCGCCCTTCGGTCGGCGGGGGACGTGCACCACCAGGTCGGCGTTGGCCGATCCGATCACCGCGACGGTGTTCATCTGAACTCCTGCGTGTCGGCTCCGGACTCTGCTGTGGGCGCAGGCCATGGGTGTGGTGTGGCAATGGCCCCGAAGTCGTCGCGGATGCGTCGGGCCCGACCGGGCACGTCGGTGAAAACGGCATCCACGCCCCATGCGAAGAGCCGGCGAAGCTGGCCTTCGCCGTTGGCCACCCATGGGCGTACCGCCAACCCCTGCTCCTGGGCGCTCCGCACGTAGGCTGGGCCGAGGACGCACCCGGTGGGCGGGTGGATGGCCTTCACTTTCAGCGTCGATGCATAGCACCAAGGGTCGTATAGGGGATCGGAGAAGAGCATGCCCAGCTCGCTGACAGCGCCCAACTCCTGAAGCGTCCTGAGCGAGTAATGGTTGAAGGTCGACAGCACGACCTGGTCAGCCGCATCCCGGGACGCCAGTTCCTCAAGCACCTTGCGTTCCAGCCCGGGGTACTCCTCGCTGGCGTTCTTCAGCTCGATGTTGACCATGAGGCCGGCGGGCAGGAGCAGGTCGAGAGCATCCGCCAGCGTCGGAATCCTCGTTCCCCCGAAGCCCGGCATCCCGGCTGACGCGTCGAGGAGCTTGAGTTCAGCCAGGGTGTGGCCCGCCACGGCGCCTGAGCCGTTGGTGGTTCGGTCCACCATTTCATCGTGGATCACCACCATCATCCCGTCGGCAGTGAGCTGGACATCGAGTTCCACGCCGTCCGCGTCCTGCGAGATCGCTCGTTCGAACGCGGGCAGGGTGTTCTCGGGCGCTTCTCGCCGTGCGCCACGATGTGCCCAGATCTGCGTCATGGCCGAAGTGCGGCCCGGAGCGCGAGGTTGCGTTCGACCAGCGAGCTGATCGTCTGCACGCTGTGCCCGAAGACTGCGGAACGCACCTCGTCGTTCAGCGGGGTCCTGAAGCGATCCGGGATCGAGGAGACGCCATGCAGGGCACCCAGGACCGACCCGACCGTGGCACCGTTGGAATCGGTGTCCCAGCCGCCCATGACGGTGCGTCCCACGCTGAGGGCATAGTCGTCCTCGCCCCACAACAGGCCGATGGCCACCATGGCGGCGTTGTTGACCGTGTGCACCCAGCGGTAATGACCGAGCCGACCGTGCGCCTCCTGGATCGCCTCTTCCCAGGTCGCACCCGCGTGCTTGACCGACCGGGTCATGGTCAGCGCCTCGTGGAGCCGTGACTGCCCGGGGACGAAGGCCAGGGACCGCTCGAAGGTTTCGGTCGCTGATCCCGAGACGAATGCGAGGGAGACGAGGGCCGCTGCCCACATCTCGCCGTAGATACCGTTCGCCACGTGCGAGAGGCGTGCGTCCTGCCAGGCCAGGCGAGCAGCCCGCGCGGGCTCCCCCGGGAAGGCGTAGCCGAAGATGTCGGCACGGATCTGGGCGCCGATCCACTCCCGGTAAGGGTTTCGGACCAGCGCTGTGACCTCCGACGGTAGCCCGGCAACCAGATTGCGGTAGGCCGCCCTCTCGGCGGTGAACAGCTGCAGGATCGGGAAGGAGGTCAGCCACCCCCGGCCGACATCCGAAGCAGTCAGGGCCTCACCATGCTTCTCCAGCAGCGAAAGCCCCAGGATCGTGTAGTCGATGTCATCGTCTCGCGCGGCCCCGGAGACGTTCCCCAAGGTCGACTCCGGCCAGCAGGCGCGCAGCACGAACTCCTGCGGTATGGGGTCAAGAAGGGGAACGTACCCGGCCAACGGCCACGCGTCGGCAGCCGTGAGGTATGACTTGATGTGTGCCGGCGTCCAGTGATCGCCCTGTTCGACCGGTTTTCCGGTGATGCAGCCCGCGATCCGGCCGAACCATGCCCCGGCGAGGCGCTCCTCGTCATCGGAGCTGCTCGCCACCCCGTCGTTCGCTGGGTCCCTGGACCAGGCAGCCTCGATGGCAGGAAGGTTGTTGGGCTCGCGGTAGGTCCAGCCGGGCAGACGCGGACACGAGGCCAGCCGGTCGTGGAAAGCGATCAGCCCGTCTGCATCCTCCCCGTCGAGCCGATTAGCCGCACGGACGAGCTCGCTGACGTCATGTCCGGTCTCCTCCAACTGACGGAGCTCGTCGACCACGAGGTCGGATGGCACCAGCGGGTCGAACCCGCCGCTGGGTAGCTGGAGGTCATCGACGATCATGGCCATCAGCCCTTTACCGCGCCGGAGAGGAAGCCCTGCATGACCTGGCGCTGGAGTGCGATGAACAAGACCATGACGGGCACGATCGTGATCAGCGCACCGGCGGCCAACGGTCCGATGTCAACCGAACGCCCCCCGAGGAACAGGTAGAGGCCGGTGGTCAACGGCCGGAAGCTCCCGTTGGGGATGTAGAGCAGCGGTACCAGGAAGTTGTTCCAGTTCTGCAGGAAGGTGAACACGGCCAGCGCACCCATGGATGAGCCCACGAGCGGAAGCATGACCCGGGCGAAGATCTGCCATTCGCTGGCTCCGTCAATGCGGGCTGCCTCCTCCAGCTCCCCCGGCAGGTCGGAGAAGAAGGCCTTCATGAAGAACGTACCGAAGGCAAGACCTGTACTGGTGAGGACGAGGTTCACTCCGACCAGGCTGTTGAGAAGGCCCATGCCCCTCATCTGGAAGTACAGCGGAATCATGTAGGTGAAGAACGGCACCAGCAGCCCGAGGACCACCAGGTTGAAGACGATCTTGCGACCCGGAAACGGCAGACGCGCGAAGGCATAGCCGGCTGTCGTCGACAACACGACGACCAGCAGCGTGCTCGGGACCGCGAGCAGCAGGCTGTTCACCACATAGTTACTAAAGCCGCCCACGTTCCATGCGGTCTCCAGGTTCTCCATGGAGAACGAGGAGAACAGGCCGAACGGGTTGAGCATCACATCGTCGCTGGTCTTCAGCGCAGTGGAGACGATGAGCAGCAACGGGAAGAGGGCGATCAGGGAGGCGGCGATCAACACGGCATGCTTGCCGGTCAGGACGATTGCCTTCCGCGGCGTCAGCGGGACTTTGTCGATTGTCGTGGCCATTACACCGATCCATTCTGGTTCGACAGTTTTCCCTGCAGGCGGTTCACGAACAACGCGATGGGCACCGAGATGGCCGTGATCGTCAGCGCGAGTGTCGTGCCGTAGCTGATCCGGTTGAGTTGGAACGCGCGTGAGTAGGCGTAGGTCCCCAGCACCTCACTGGCGCCGTCGGGGCCTCCTCCGGTCATGATGAAGACGATGTCGAAGACGCTGAACCCACCCACCAGGGTGAGGGTGGTGACCATCAGGAAGACCGGCATGATCTGCGGCAGGATCACGTAGAAGAGCCGGGCGGCCGCGCCTGCCCCGTCGATGCGGGACGCGTCAACAAGCTCGATGTCGACGTTCTGGAGAGCGGCCAGCAGGATCATGAACACGAAGCCAGTGGTGGCCCAGATCGCGGTGCCCAGCACAGCCAAGAGCGCGGTGTTCGGATCACCGAGCCAGCCGGTGGTGAGGGATTCCAGCCCCACCATTTTCAGAAGTTCGTTGAACCATCCGCTGCTCGGGTCATAGATCCATGCCCACACCACACCGATGACCACGTGCGGCAACAGGTAGGGGATGAAGAACGCGACCCGGTAGAAGCCGGTCCATTTGCCGGAGCTCCACACGAGCACGGCCAGCAGCAGCCCCAGAGTCAGCGGGGCGACGGTGCCGATGGCGATCCATACCAGGTTGTGGCTGAAGGCGGCCCACACATTCGGGTCCATGGCCAGTTCGGTGAAGTTCCGCAGCCCGACGAAGGGCGGGTTGGCGTTGACGCCACGGAAGTCGACGAACACGTAGTAGACGGCGTTGAGGAGGGGGAAGAAGAAGAACACGGCCATCACGACGACCAGCGGTGCAGCCAACAGGATGCCGAGGCGGGCCTGGTTGCGTCTGGTCGCGGCGGTGAACGGCCGGGGCCGTCCCCCTGCCCCCGCCGCCCTGGTGTGGGCGGCGGAGGCCGGGGTGAGGAGGGTTTGCGTCATCACTTACTTCTTGGCTGCGGCCTGCAGTGCCGCGGCAACCTGCTCGGGGGTCTTCTGACCGGTCAGCAGACCCTGGATGCCGTCGGTCATGGCTTCGTTGAACGTGTCGCTCATCAACACGTCGATGTTCAGGCCCATGTCACCACCCCCTGAACCCATCTTGGCGGTGTCGGACAGCACCTGCTGGAACATGGGGCTGACCTCCAGACCATTGGTGTCGACCGGGTACGGCGGGATCTCGGTCAGCGTCTGAACCGTCCACCGCCCGACTTCCTGGGACGTGAGGAAGTTCACGAACTCCAGCGCCTCCTTCTGGTGCTTTGTCGCCTTCGACACGTAGGGTCCAGAACCCAGGCCGGCCGAGAAGATGCCGGCGCTGGCTTCGGAGGGGAACGGGATGTAGCCGGCCTGGAACTTGGCCTTGTTCTGGATGCCGTCCACGAACCAGCTCCCGGTGGGGACCATGGCGGCCTTCTGGGTCAGGAAGAGGGCGTTCTGCGCGTCGTAGGTCAGCGACGTCGGCGACTTGGGAAGGTACCCGGCGTCGTTGAAATCGGTCCACACGCGCAGCGCCTTGACCACCTCGGGGCTGTCCCAGGAGGCTTCGCCTGCGACCAGCTTGCGGATCCCCTCTGATCCGACCTCGCTGGACAGGGCAATGCTCAGCAGGTGGCCACCCTCCCATCCTTCCTTGTCACCCAGAGCGAACGGCGTCTTGCCGGCTGCCTTGATCTTGTCGGCCGCAGCCTTCAGGTCCGACAAGTTCTTCGGTTCGGCAATTCCGAGCTGGCTGAAGATGTCCTTGTTGTAGAACAGGCCGACCGTTTCCATGGTGCCCGGCACGCCCATGATCTTTCCGCCGAAGGTGACCTGTTCCTTCGCGAAGTCATAGATGGGCCACTTGTATTCGGCGTAGGCCTGGGTGAGGTCCATCAGCAGGTCAGCCTCTGCCAGTGAGCCGCCGAATCCCTGACCGGAGCCCCACTTGAAGACGTCAGGGCCGTCACCGGAGCGCAGCTGCGTCTGCAGGACGGTCTTCATGGTGTCGAACGGCATCGACTCGACCTTGACGTCAATTCCCTTGTCGGCGGAGAACTTACCGATCTCGTCCTCGATGGCCTTGAGCGCCGCGGCGTCCTCCGGCTGCTCGATGAGGTAACGAAGGGTGACTTTGCCTTCCGGCTGTCCGGAGGAGGCGCCGGCGGAGGGTTCGGTGACCCCGGTGCAGCCCGAAAGCGCTAGCGCGCCCGCCATCATGGCGGCCACGGAAAGCGAAGCAAGTCGCTTCTTGATGGTCATTCCTGTCCTTTCTTCAGTCATGCAGGTTGATTGTCGGGCTGCGCCTGGGGCGCAACGATGAGCGGGCGCAGGGTCTGGTGCGCTATTCGGAGTCCGTCCCACACGCGGTCCGGACTGCCACCCCACACGGGGTCTTCATGTTCGACGGATACGGCGCCGTCATAACCGTGGTCATACAGGGCGTCGATGACGGCCGGCCAGTCGACGTCCCCCCGGCCGGGAACGCGGTAGCGCCACCAGCCGGTCCGCCACGGGTTGCCGTCCTTCTCCGTGGTCCCGTACACGCCGTAGCGGTTGCGGGCGCCGGGAAAGATCTGTACGTCCTTGGCTTGCGTATGGACGATGTAGGGGGCGAACGCGGAGATGGTCTCCACGGGGTCGATGCCCATCCACACCAGGTGCGAGGGATCCCAGTTCAGCCGCACGCCGAGCTTCTCGATCATCCATGCCCACAGCTCGGGGGAGTAGGCGATGTTGCCCGGATAGCCGTCCGGGTGCCATCCCTCCATGGGGCAGTTCTCGATCATCAGTTGCACGCCCCGGTCGTGGCCGTACTCGACCAGGGGCGGCATCACCTTTTCGGCGAGGCGTCGGTTGTCCGGCACGCTCAGCTGGCAATCCCGGCCGATGAATGTCCCCACGAGCGGGACACCCAGCTTCGCGGCTGCGTCGATCACGTGCCTGAGGTGGTTGGCCACGTCGGCTCGCACGTCCGCCTCGGGATGAAGGTTGTTGCCGTAATAGCCCAGCGACGAGATGCCCAGACCGAACCGGTCCAGCACGTCGCGCGTGCGATCCGCGTCCTCCTGGCTCAGGGTGGACACGGGAAGGTGCGCCGCCTGGAAGGTGCGCCCGGCCAGGGTCGGCCAGACGGCGAGCTCGAGGGTTTCGAACCCCAGTCCGGCGGCCTTCGCCGCGATCGATTCCAGGTCCCAGGACGGCAGGCAGGCCGTGAACATGCCCAGTCTCATTGCGCCCCTGCCCTCTTCAGCAGGCGCGCAACCGCGGGAAGCACCTCGTCGGCGGTCCCTGACAGGCCGCACTCCATCGCCAGCCACCCGTCATATTCGATGTCGAGCAGCGCGTCGAGCGTGTCGGCCCAGTCATAGTGCCCGTTCCCCGGCTCCAGGCGGTTGGAGTCGCCAAGCTGCACGTGCCCGATGAGTTCCGCGTTGGCCCGGATGGCGTCGCCAACCTGCGCTTCTTCGACCGACATGTGGTAGGTGTCCGCGGTGAGCGCGACTCCAGGACTGGCGACCTCACACACGACCGATGCCCCGTCGGCCAAGGTGTGCACGAGGTAGTCCTCGTATCTGTTCAAGGGCTCGAGCAGCACCAGGACGCCTTCGGAATCAGCGATCGACCCCAGCGTCCGAAGCCCCTCGACAAGCCGGGCGCGGCATTCATCCAGGTCCTTCGGCAGCTCATAAGGCGGAAGCTTGCGGCTGAAGACGCCGAACGAGTTCGGCGCGACGAGCCCCACGGCGCCCGCCTTGCCCAGCACGGGCAGGAGCTGGGCCATCTCCTCGACAGCGCGGCGTGACCGGTCGGCGTCGAAGTCACCGATGAACCATGGCATGGCCACCACGGCGCTCGAGATCAGAACTCCGTTCTTCCTCGCCGAGACGAGTTCGGCGGTGCGCGACACGAAGTGCCCGTCGTCGCGGGCCTGCACCTCGATGCCGTCGAATCCAAGGCTCAGCGCGTGCTCGAACCTCTGCTCCAGCGTGTCACCGGTGAGCGTCTTCTCTGCTGCGGCAATGCGGTACACCGGTCTACTCCTTGGTGAAGTCGAGGACGACCTGCAGCGCCTCGCTCGGGGTGGCATGAAGAAGCTCGAAGGCTGCGGGAGCATCTACCGCCGCGAATCGCTGTGTGATCAGCTCGCCCGCGCAGACCCGCCCGGAAGTTATCAGCTCCATCGCGGTGGACGACAAGCGCTCGAAGTCCCACCGGTGCTGGTAGCGAGGGGCCACTCCCGAGATCTGTGACGACACCACCTCGATACGGTTGTGGTGGAACTCCTCACCCAGGCGCAGCGCCGTGCCGGGCCCCTGCAGGAAGCTGGCGACGATGACGCGGGAGTTGTACGCCGCGCACCGGATGGCATCATGCATCGCCGCGTAATTGCCCGTCACCTCGAGCACCACGTCCGCGCCACGTCC
>Ga0366806_1006_pt1 | contig 34529 bp, 30 predicted proteins | sample TotcelN113001L14_FD_207023 | JGI IMG/M metagenome (GOLD analysis project Ga0366806, IMG submission 207023) | Enriched cells from coal bed in the Powder River Basin, Montana, United States - Total cells N11 rep3 HSBNCT.N11.300.1.L14 ...
CTGCGCACCGGCGGGCGCCTGGACGCCGCAGAGCGGCGTAGGTGAGGGCGTGGATACCGCCGATGGAGTGCCCGGCCAGCAGGAATGGGCCCGACTCCCCCGCTGCGCCGAGCAGGTGATACAGGTCGGTGGCGGCGGTGGTCGCGTCCGCCGGGTTCGGCGAGTCGTCGCTCCAGCCCTGCCCGGCGCGGTCGTAGACGCAGACGCGAGCGGTCCGTGCCACCACCGGGTTGACCAGTGCCCACTGCGGGGAGGTCGCACCCATTCCGTTGAGCAGAACGACCGTGGGCAAGCCGTTCCCTGTGCAGCTCAGGTGGAGACGGTAACCGCCGACGTCGACCAGCCGGCCCGGCATGGCGCCGGCAGCGACCTGCGGGGCCGGGGTGGCGGCCTGGTAGAGCCCGCCGCCCCCGGCAAGGATCATGGCGAGCGCCACCGGGTACACCAGCAGGGCTCGCCGGCCGGGGATCCGCTGCCGGGTCCGCCACGCCACAAACCCACCGAGAACGACCAGCACCGGCGCCCACACCCAGGCCAGCTGGGTCATGGTCGGCTCGCCGGGTCCGGCAGCCAGCAGTCCGGCACCGGCGGCCGCCAGCGACGCGGCGGGCAGGTACGCCCACCTCTGCGGGTGCTCCGTCCGTCGTGTGGTCAGCCAGGCGAGCATCGCCCAGCCCAGCGCGAAGGACAGGAGTATGGCGCCGACGACGGTCGCCTCCGGCGCGGCGGGAAGGATCCCGAGGACCATCACGGCTGCCGAGAGGGCGCCGGTGGTCAGGGAGGCGGCGATCAGTCGGCCCAGAGGGCGAGGCTGCGACGCGGGGAGACGGGAGTCCTGTGTTCGAGCGATGACCCCCGCGGCTGTGGTGGTGCTGTTGCGCTGTGTGGTGCTGGTTGTGTTCATGGCTCGACGCTACGAAGCGGCGAGCCCGGTCGCACCGGCCAAATGGCCGGGATCGGCCGGTGCTGACACCCCCCGGATGGTGGACGCGCACAGTGACGCTGGCCGCCCATTGCCCCGTCTGTCACAACGATTAAGTGAGGGCGAGCAGACCGAGACTTGCGCCTTCCCGCCGCGGGGTGCCGCCCGGACCGAGTGGGGTCTGGTGCGCGGGTAGAACTGCGCGTGGTCGGGCAGGCCCCCACTGGGGAAGAATTTCGTCAGTGGTGCCGGTCGCCATGGGGGCCGGCGGAGAGTGCGTTGGCCAACCCGTGGCTGGGCCAGGGTGTTGGAGAGGTGAGGGCCTGCGGTCCTGCGGTCCGTTGCCCTTATCGGTCTGCTGTCTTTAAGTGTGAGCGTGCCTTGGGTCACGCGAACAGGAGGCTCGAATGAGCACCATTGATCGGTTCTTGTGCCTAATCGGCGCCCACCGCTGGGCGAACGCAGCCGACTCGGAAACGGGGGCGTTGTTCGAGAGGTGCATCACCTGCGGGAGAGAGACCGACACCGCTCCCTGGGCACAAGCGCGTCCCGGCTCCCCGAAGTCATTCGGCGGTGGTGACTCCGGGGCGGGCGGTGCCTTCGGTGGGGGCGGTGACTTCGGGGCAACTTAGGCGTCGCACAGGACGAGGAGTTCCTTCCCGCCAGCGAGCGACGATGACCGCCGAAACTCATCCCACCAACGTGCAGCACCTGCTGATCTGGATGCTGACGCTCTTCCCGGTTGGCCTGCTGTTCCTCACCATCTGCTGCGCGACGGTCGTGACCCGGCGCTGGTCCTCGTTGAACCCCATGGGTACGCAGTTCCTCACTTCTTGACGCCGACCGTGGCATGGGTTCGTTGGTGCGCGGATACTGAGGTGTGCGGTGGCTGACCGGCTGGGTGATCATCTCCTTTTGCTCTGTTCTGGTCTCGTGCAGCCCTGCCGTCGCACCCAGTCCGGTCCTGTCGCCAGACACTGCCGCGCTGAGCCAGCGGGTCATTGATGAGGCGGTCCCGGCGACGGATAGCCCAGGCTGTGCCGCCGCTGTGGGTGCGAGCGGGATCGTGACCTGGCACGGCGCCCGCGGACTCGCTGATGTCGAGGCCGGGGTCGCGATCTCTGAGTCGACCGTCTTTGACATCGGGTCGGTGTCCAAGCAGTTCACGGCGACGATGATTCTGCTGCTGGCCGCCGATGGGAAGCTTGCCCTGAACGATCCTGTGTCTGACCACATCGACGGGTTGCCTGACTGGGGCGATGAGGTCACCATCAGCCAGCTCGTTCACCAAGTGAGCGGCATTCCGGAATACATCCGTCTGCTGGAGGGCAAGGGACACGAGCTGGAGGACGCGGTCGGACGAGATGTCGCTTTCGCGGCCATCGCCGAGGTCAAGCAACTGCAATTCATCCCGGGTGCGGCCTTCGTGTACTCCAACTCCAACTACCTCCTGCTCGGCTATGTGATCGAGCAGGTGACCGGGGAAAGGCTTGCCGACGTCCTCGCCAGCCGGATCTTCCGACCGCTCGGCCTTGAGTTGGTCATGGCACCGACGGTACGGGTGCCTGGCAAGGCCCGCTCCTACCGCTTTGCCGGGTCCGAGTATGAAATCGCCGACTGGCGTTGGGACGCGGCAGGGGCAGGCGGGATCCAGAGTCGCCTGGCTGACCTAGTCACCTGGGCAGACAACTACCGCACCGGCAAGCTCGGTGGCCCCGGCCTCTTGCAGGCGCAGATCGCTGATGCCGTCGAGGTAGGCGAGTCCGGCGGCGGGCGGTACGGCGCCGGGATCGCTGTCATGCCCGACGGGTCACTGTGGCACACCGGGGAATACGGAGGCTTCCACACCCTGTTCCGCGTCAGTGCCGACCGTTCCGGGGTGCTTGTCGTCGCCTGCAACCTCGCCTGGATCAACATCGAAGAGCTCGGCGTCAAGCTGGCCGAGATTTGGCGGATCTGACTCGACGCCGGCATGGAATCTCCCACTAGCCGTCCCAACACTTACGAGCGTGACGTGAGTCTTGAATGCCCTTTGCCAAGCCGGGCAGACCACAGGGTGAGCCATTTCCCCCCGCCAACAGGATTGGGCAATGCACCCGGCCGTCAAGTCCTAACCGGCCGTCAGAACTCCTGAGGACCCGTCCGGCTGTCGGATGCCAAACTCGTTATTTCATGAACTAGGGGCCCCTTGAGGTGCATCACGGAAGAACCAATGGGCAGGTAGGAGAGCTCGCCGTCCCGCAATATCCAGGGGCTCGGCAGAGATCCGGCCAATGCAGCGCCAGGCGCAACCAGTTCATCTGTGTCGAGGTCCGCCAGAGAGAAAGAGCTTCCGGCAGGAATGGCGAACTCAAACTCCCTCGACTCGCCACTGTGAACCATCAATACCTCTATCGTCCGGTACTTGCCGCCGCCCAGATCCTTCGTTACCGCATCAATCGCAGCGAATATGCCATTCACCTGCCACCTGAAGCTCGAAGCCTCAGGCCACCGAAGCCGCCATGGGGCAAACGGCTTGTTCCTACCCGCAACTCGGCGGCATCCCATCGGGCCGGGCTGGGCACACCCCCATCCCGGCAAGGAAGCCTTCGAGAAGTCGACGGGAACCCCCGTAGTGCGTGACGGTTTCGTGCCACTCCGGTCGTCCAACCGCGACTCCAACCATCTGGCCCTTGTGCTTGCCGCCGGTGAAGAACGCCTCGGCGTACTTGCCGTCGGCGGTCACCAGCAGGCCGGGCAGGCAGTCCCTCTCACTGCACAGCCGCACAGACTTGTCGAGTCCTGTACACGAGAAGCCGCCCTTTGTGCAGTAATCCTCAACCCAGGCTGCGACACCCTCCACGGTCTCCGGGGTGTTGGTCGGCGTCGACCAGACGGAGACAAAGACGTCCTTGCTCGGCGGAGAGAAGTCGTCTCCGCCATAGCCGCCCCAGTCGGCGGCGTCCTTCTCAAGTGTCCAGTCGTGCCGGGCCGGGGTCACTATCCAACCGGGAGGGTGCTTGATGTCGAAGCCGTAGCGCTTGGACTCGTAGACAATCCAGTTGGACGTGTCCATCCCCGCCGCGGTCCCCGACGGTACCGCGGGCACGGGCCCAGACGCCGGCATTGCGGGCACGGAAGGGGGCATGGTCACGGATGGAGAGGTACTCGCCAACGGAAAGCCCCCAGTACATCCCGCCACCAGGAGCACTGACGCAACAGCAGCCCCCGAAGTGACCAGCAGCCAACAGTGGCCCAACAACCGGGCACGGCGATCGAGCAGCGCAGCCAACCCTGCCAGTTGCCCGCGAACCCACCCCCACTCCGCCGCATCAGTGTCGCTCACATCTAAAAGTGTCCGCCAACTGGAAGTTGGTTCCACACCTTGCGATTCGGCCCTATTCACGAGGGCTTCAGCGTTCCGCAGGGCGGCTGTTCAGCGTCTCCGAAACGACCGCACCGATGAGCGCTCGTGTCAGGATGTACTTCGTGAAGGACGGCCTCGTAGCACGCGCGACCGCCGCGGCGTCCTCAATCGCGGAGGGGCTCGGCCTACAGGTCAGCAAAGCGGTCGTCATTCAGAACTCGAACACCCTGGCTCTACGTCTCCTTCCCTGTGACGCGTTCGCCCGAACCGCACTCGTCGGGCAGGAAGTCGCGGCCCTTGAGGTCCGGGTCGCCAAGAGCCTCGCCGCCGTCAAGGCTCCTATCGCATCGCTCGATCCTCGGGTTGAACCGCGCGTGTACGAGCGCGATGGTTTTGCCGTCACGTTCTGGTCCCACTACGCCCCGGCGACAGATCCTGGCTCACCGGGCGAGTATGCAGATGCCCTGTATCGCCTGCACGCGGCGATGCGCGGCATCGAGATCGAGGCCCCGCACTTCACGGAACGAATCGCTGCGGCTGAGCGCCTCCTGACGCACCCACTCGAGACTCCGGCGCTCGCTGACAACGACCGCCACTTGCTACTCGACACCCTCCATGCCGCCCGCGAGGCAATCCACGGCCACGTGAACGCGGACCAGCTCCTGCACGGAGAGCCGCATCCGGGAAACCTCCTGGGCACCCCAGAGGGCCCGCTCTTCATCGACTTCGAGACATGCTGCCGCGGCCCCATCGAGTTCGACGTTGCTCACGTGCCGGACGAGGTCAGCGTGCACTATCCGGGTGTCGACCAGGCTCTGCTCCAGCAGTGTCGTGGGCTCGTCCTCGCGATGGTCGCAACCTGGCGCTGGGACGTGCGGGATGAGTTTCCGAATGGACGTCGACACGCCGACCAGATTCTGGGCTTACTCCGAGACGGGCCACCCTGGCCCGCTCTGGGCGCACTCTCCACCGAGTAGCGGGGCACACCGTTGCTGTCCACCGAGCACCCGGAAGTCCTGCTGGTCACGTGGCGATCTACCTATCGGCGGAGTGTGATCGCTGAGAGGTCACAGGCCACCAACTTCACCGGGGCTCCCTATGACCAGGTTCCGACCCTTGGCCGGGATCGTCGGTACCCAGCTTGCGCAGTAGTGGTCCGATGATGTCCATCGGCAACGGGAACACGACCGTGGAGTTGTGGTCTGCCCCCAACTCGAGCAGGGTCTGCAGGTAGCGCAGCTGTAGTGACGCCGGCGACTTGGACAGGGTGTCGGCAGCCTGCCGCAACTCCTCCGAAGCCTGCAGTTCACCGCGGGCGTTGATGATCTTGGCGCGTCGTTCACGCTCGGCCTCGGCTTCCCGGGCCATCGCTCGCTGCATCTGCTCAGGGATCTCGACGTCCTTGATCTCGACTACGTTCACGTCCACGCCCCATGGCTTGGTCTGCAACTCGATGATGTCGCGCAGGTCTACGTTCAGGTCCTCCCGATGCGCAAGGATCGTGTCGAGATCTGCACGTCCCAACACTGAGCGCAGCGTGGTCTGCGCTATCTGCGAGGTGGCCACGGCGTAGTTCTCCACCTTCATCACCGCCGCGACCGGGTCGAACACGTTGAACAGCACGACCGCGTTCACCCGAGCCGGAACGTTGTCCCGGGTGATCACCTCCTGCGGCGGGATGGTCAGGGTGATCACGCGCAGGTCGACTCGCTCCAGCCGATCGATCCCCGGGAGCACCACCTTCAGGCCAGGACTGTACAGCGGACGGAGCCGACCGAGCCGGAACATGACCCCCCGCTCGTACTCGGCCAGCACCTTCAACGACAATCCGACCCAGACCAGCGAGAGTGCCAGCACAGCACCGACCACCACCATCCAGGGCTGCATCAGAATCGCTTCCGATCGCTGGCCCACCGGCTCGCGTAGCGGTCGATCACAGCATCCACGGGAACCACCACCGGGGGAGGTGTCGCATCGTCAGCCAACTGCTCGTCGTGCGGCAGGATTTGGGGCGCATTCGCCGGACTCGTCCACAGGTGCCTGGCCAGTGGGTACGTGAGGGAACCCACGATCACAACCGTGGCCGCGAGCACCAGCACCTCGAGCCAGCCTCGGGCGCCGAACAGGGACATGGCCGGCAGGAAGACACCGATGCACGCCACCGTCAGCGCGAGCCCACGATGGAACCGACCAGCCTCCGAATGCGGCCAGGGATCGACCGGGCGGGTGATCTCCCGCGGCCCGGGTGTGGGAGAGCAGCTGTCCTTGACGGGGCAACGCCCGCAGATCGCGTGCTGACCGGCATAACGGATCACCCGCTTCTCCGGGTCGAAGGACGCCGGCCACAGCCACTGGTCCTGATGGCACTTCCAGGCGTCGTGATCAGCGTGGTAGACGAAGTTGCTTGTCCGCCACGACGCAGACCGCAGTGCGCTGCGTTCACCGAGTCGGTCGAGCAACCACGCGACGCCGATCAGGACCAGCGCATAGCCGGTGACAAGCCACACCTCGGGCGACGGCAGGTCGGTCATTTCTTTCCGGCTGACGGCTCGACGACTGTGTACAGCGGGTTCTCGGGGAACTCGTGCACCGTCCGGCCGTTCCGGAAGTGCTTGACGCCGAGGAAGGTGATGTACAGGAAGGGTAGGCAGCCGCCGCCGATGAAGATGATGTCGCCCGGCATGCGGCCCCACTCGAGCAGCACGTTGGTCGAGCTCGTCACATACAACAGTTCACGAGCCTCGAAGTAGCCCTCGCCTACGGAGTGGTAGAGCTGCAGCACGCCCAGCGGTAGCAAGGTGGCGAAGCACATCCACGCCAACCCGATGTTGGTCGACCAGAAGCAGATCCTGGCCCACTTCTCCGGCCACCGGTCCGCCGGGATCAGGTACCGCAGGGCGAACATGCCGAGCCCGAGCGCCATCATCCCGTACACCCCCATCATCGCTGCGTGGGCGTGGTTGGCGGTGAGGGCAGTGCCTATCTGGTAGTAGGAGACGATTGGCAGATTGACCAGGAAGCCGAAGATGCCCGCGCCGACGAAGTTCCAGAAACCAACGGCAACCAGGAACATCACAGCCCAGCGGTGAGGGAAGGGCTTGCCTTCGCGCCCGGACTGGTTGGCGCCGAGCTGCATAAACGCCCACGCCTCCACGGTAAGGAAGGTCAGCGGGATCACCTCTGCGGCGGAGAAGAATGCGCCGAGCGCCATGTGCTCAACCGGCGTGCCCGAGAAGTACAGGTGATGCATGGTGCCGATCACGCCACCGGCGGAGTACAGGATCACATCCAGGAAGATGATGCCCAGAGCGATCTTCTCCCTCACGACCCCCAGCAGGACGAAGAGGTAAGCCACCATCACCGTGGTGAACAGTTCAAGGAAGTCCTCAACCCACAGGTGCACGACCCAGAACCGCCAGAACTCCGCCACCGACAAATGGGTGTCGGTACGGGCCAGCATTCCCACCGCGTAGAACCCCGGAATTGCCAGGGCTGCGAAGAAGAACAGCCAGGGCATGTTGGACTTGTGCTCGCCCTTGAGTCGCGAACGCATACCTCGCCACAGGATGGCCGCCCAGATGAACAGGCCGACGGTGAGCAGCACCTGGTAGACGAACGGCAGGTCGAGGTACTCCCACTGCTGGGCGAACAACGGACCCTTGGCCCACTCGAAACCGTGAATCGACATCGCCTCGCTGAACAACGAACCGAACACCACAACCGCGACTGCGCCCAACAGGATGTAGGAGAGCGTCGCCTGCCCCTTGGGTTCCCGACGGGCAATGAACGGGGTAAGGAAAATGCCCGCTGCCAGCAGCCCCGCCGCCGTCCAGAACAGCGACAGCTGTACGTGCCAGGTCCTCGCCAGGTTGAACGGCAGGATTTGGGCCAGGTCCACGCCGAAGAAACTGGTCACCTCCGCCCGGTAGTGCTCGGCCGCCGCCCCGAGCATCGCCTGGGCAAGGAACAGCAGGGCGATCACTAGAAAGAACCAGGCGACCGATCGCTGGCCGGGCGTCAGGCCGATCTCCCCGGGCTGGCGGAACGAGAGGCTGGGCGCCTCCTCCGAATGCCAGCCGATCTTGCGGCTCCAACGCCCGTAAATGGCGAACATGACGCCCGTCCCGCCGATCAGGACCGCCAGCGAGAGCACCGACCACACCACGATGTCGGCGGTGGGCGAGTTGCCAACCAAAGCTTCAGGGGGCCAGTTGTTGGTGTAGCTGTAGTCGTGCCCTGGACGCGTGGCGGCCGACGCCCAGGCCGTCCACCCGAAGAAGCCGGTGATCTGCTTCAACTCGGCGGGATCGGTGATCACCCGCGGCTTCAGCCCGTGCTTGGTCGTGGCCTCCCCGAAGAACCCGGTGTAGTACTCCAGGTTCTTGTTGAACGCCAGCACCTGATTGTCCGTCCAGCGCAGGTCGCCGGTCGTCGGGTCGTAGTGATTGGCACGAAACTCCGCGATAAGCGCCGCCCGTGGATCCTGGACCCCGTCGGCAGCCAACTTGTCCTGCACCGTCAGCGCGGCCCTGCGGAGGTACTCGGCGGTGAAGTCGGGACCGAGGTAGCCGCCGTGTCCCAGGATCGAGCCGTACTGCATCAGGCCACGGGCCTGGAAGAGCTCCTGGCCCGCCGTAATCTCCGCATCAGTCAGGAGGACCTCGCCACTGCTTGTCAGGATCCGTTTCGGCAACGGCATCGAATCCGTGTAGGTGCGGAACGCCAGCACACCCATCACGAAGAAACCGAACAGCATGACCAGGGCAACCCCCTGTACCCAGCCCTTCGCCACCAGGCGCTGCGGGTTCGGCGAGCTCGGGTCGGCCGCTCTGGTGGCTTCAGAAATCGCCATGACAAGCACCTCCATAAACAGGGGCAGGCCGGACAACGGCAACGTAGCAAATTGTTCGAAGTCTTCGAAAGAACCCGCGACGGTCGAAGCTGCGGCCGCTGGTGTTCGACGCCGGCGTCCATGCCCAACCAACCGGCACAAGAAGGCCACCTCCATCGAGCTGGACGGCCACCATCGCCTTGGTCGGCAGCAAACGCGCCACGCTGATGCAGTCGGACCGTACGCTCGACAGATGAGCGAGAACCTGTCCGAGCACGTCGCCGAGAACCGCCGCCATTGGGATGGCATGGCTGAGGAGTGGGTTTCCCTCGGTGAGCGGGCGTGGGAACAGGAGGCGCGGTGGGGGGAATGGCAGATCCCGAACACGGAGCTGCCGCTACTGGTCGATGCGATGCACGGGCTGACGGCGATCGAACTCGGATGCGGGACGGGTTACGTATCGGCGTGGATGCGGCGTCGCGGCGCGTCGGTGTATGCCATCGATAACTCCGCAGCCCAGCTGGCCACAGCGCGCCGCCTCAGCGGTCTGCATGGACTCGACGACATCGAATGGGTCCACGGCAACGCGGAGGCGGTCCCCCAGCCCGATGGCTCCTTCGACTTCGCCATCAGCGAGTACGGGGCGGCGATCTGGTGCGAACCGGCTGCCTGGATCACCGAGGCGCACCGCCTTCTGCGCCCTGGTGGCGAACTCGTGTTCCTCGGCAACCACCCGCTGGCGATCGTTTGTGCACCGATCGACGGATCGCTGCCGGTCACCGAACGACTTGAGCGCTCCTACTTCGAACTCGGCCGGCTGGACTGGCGCGACGCCATCGATGAGCCGGGCGGCATCGAGTTCAACTTGCCGATCTCCTCCTGGATGCGACTTTTCAACGACATCGGCTTCGACGTCATCGACTACATCGAGATCAAGGCACCCGACACTGCAAGCGGCAGAGGAGGCGCGGTGACCGCCGACTGGGCCAAACGCTTCCCCTCCGAGCAGGTCTGGCGCCTCCACAAACGGTAGGCCCCCATCGCCGAGGTTCTGCGATATCTGTGCCGCTTCTCTTAAGGAGCCCGGGAGCGCTGATGGAGGCGCGCCACTGGGGTCACCGCTGTTGCCCAGTAATGCGAGAGGACCGATGAGCGGATGTCGGCCGACTTGTTCGGGTTATGGGAGCAGTCGGCAAGGGACTAAGGGGCCAGAACCCGGTTCTCCGGCTAATGCGGGCCTCGCTGGGCGTCATATGCCGACTAACTTGGCGGTCGCCCCGACGTGGTGACGATGCGTCCTTGATAACCCGAACAACTCGGCCACCAAGCTCGACCACCAGCCCGCCCTGATCGTCCTCGGTCGCGACGTAGTCTCGCGACGGGTGGGGGGCTCAGCCGATGAGACCGGCCATTCGGCGGGCGGCGTCGACAAGGTTGACGCGGTCGAGAGCATCTATCTCGTCCGGGCTGAACCAGGCGACCGAGTCGGTGGTGCCCTGTTGCTCGGCGGTCAATGCTCCGCCCACCACGCGTGCGCGGAAAACGACCCGGAGGGCCTGGAACCGTCCGACCCCAGGGGCCAGTCGCTGCTCGGCCGGGATGACCAAGCTGTCGATACCAAGCAGCTCGCCGACCACGACGTGGTAGCCGGTCTCCTCAAGCACTTCACGCACCATGGCATCCTCCGGGTGCTCGCCGAGCTCAAGCCCGCCACCGGGCATCGTCCAACCCGAGCGGTCGCCCTCCGACCAGTGCGGAAGCAGCAGGCGTCCACGGCCGTCGACGATCACGGCGTACGCGCTCACCCGAATCGTCACCGGCCCATCCTGCCAGATGGACGTTCGGACGCATGAGACAGGTCAAACACCAGACTGCTCGAAGGGCCCGGTTCTGCCGCCGACCGTTGATGCCGTTCACCTCTTAGTGCCTGGAGCTGAGCTCCGAACCTTTGGCGCGGGAGGTCAGCTCCATGGCGCTCATCGCCGCTGACACCCGCACATCCTCCCCCGGCGGGAAGTAGAAGCGTCGGCGGTGTTCGAGTGACAGCAGGTACCACCACGGCGGCTTCATGGCCGCCTTGCGCCGATTGTGTCCGCTACACAGCGCCTGTCCGTTGCGTGAGCTGGTGGGCCCACCGCGGGACCACGGGTAAACGTGATCGGCTTCGGTAGCGGTCTCCCGGCAACGCCCCCAGGCAAGGAAGACCGCGCCCTCGCACCGGTGACCAGCCCGGGACATCACCAGCCGCCGCGTGTCGTACTTGAACAGGCGCCACGGGTCCGCGCGCTGGAACAGCCGCGGCCCGCGTCCCGGCACAGGGCACCTGAGAACCAGGACCGCGGCCAACACCCCAAGCAGTTGAGGGAGCACAGGAGCCACCCCGGCAACGAGCGCCGCAATCAGCCGGCCCCAGTCCATGTGGTGTCTCCTCGAAGTCTCGCTCAGCAGGCTATAGATCAACTGACGCCCGCGTGGGGGAACCCCGTGACTACCGGACGGCTGGACGAAGCGCTGCCGACACGCCTTGCGACGCCGGAGTGGTCCGTCCCCGGCTGGCTTCCGGACGTCGTGGACATCCGACTTCGCCGCATCTGGTGAGTGCGATTCGGCCGAAAGGTGTGCGGGCCGCTGGGTCGGGAGATGGTGGCCGGTAGGGTGCCGGCGTGGACGCTTTGTTACCTCCTCGGCTCGGCCCCGGCTCGCACCTGCGTGTAATCGCGCCGGCACGGTCCCGAGCCCTTGTGCTGGAGAACGACCACTCCCGGATTGCTGAAGCCCGTCTTCGTCGGCTGGGGTTCACGGTGTCCTACGGCGCCCATGTCGATGAGCGGGATCGGTACGACTCGTCCTCGGTCGACTCCCGCCTCGCCGACTTGCATGACGCCTTCGCAGACCCCCGGGTCGATGGCGTCCTCACCGTCATCGGAGGCTTCAACAGCAACGAGTTGCTGCCCGAAATCGACTATGACCTGATCGCGGCGAACCCGAAGGTGCTGTGCGGCTACTCCGACATCACCGCCCTGCAGAACGCGATCCTCGCCAAGGCAGGCATGGTGACCTATTCAGGCCCGCACTGGTCGTCATTCGGGATGCGTGACCTGTTCGACGACACCTGCCGCTGGTTTGCTGCTGCTGTCATGGACACTTCACCGATCCAGCCGCGAGCGTCGAACTGGTACACCGACGACCTGTGGTTCCTCAACCAGGACGAACGCGTCCAGTACCCAACGGATGGCTGGTGGCAGTTGCAGGACGGGACCGCCGAGGGACGCATCGTCGGCGGCAACCTGTGCACCCTGAACCTGTTGCAGGGAACCGGCTACATGCCGTCTCTCGACGGCGCACTCCTGTTCGTCGAGGACGACGAGATGACTGATCCAGTCACCTTCCGAAGGGACCTCTTCTCACTCCTGCAACTCCCCGACGCGACCGCTATTACGGGCGTGGTCATCGGACGCTTCCAGCGAGTCAGCAAGGTGGAGCGCCACCACCTCGCGGAACTCGTCGCGGACGTGCCCGCGCTCCGGGGAAAGCCGGTGCTCGGCAACGTCGACTTCGGGCACACCAATCCGCAAATCACGTTCCCCATCGGAGGTAGGGCCCGGCTGACCGTGGGCCCCGATGCAACGCTCACCATCCAGCAGCACTAGCAAAGAATTCGTTGGGCGCAGCGGCGAGGTCGCGTCGACTGCCAGGCACGGTGCATCACCGCGGCCGGCATCCGCGCCCTGTCCTCGGACGGATCGGTTCGCTGGCTCGGGAAACAGGTGCCGTAGCCGCTGTTCAGGCGCACGCCAGCCAGCAATAGCCCAGTCAGGTGGATGGGTTGTGGCGCTCGATCCGCGCCGCGACATGTTCACGTGGCGGCGCGTGCCCGTGCTCAGCCTTCGAATGGGCGAGCAACGTGTCGGCAAGATGGTCGGCGTCGTCACTCGAGAAGGTTTTCCGGCAGCGTGGGCAGCTCAGCGCGAAAGCATCCATGCCCACCAGTGTCGTCGTTCTCCGGTCGGCGGACGCAAACAACTGCGCATTCACCCCCGAACTGCGAGGAGGCCGGACCCGCAACGTCCGGACGCTGACGTCCGGGAGGACGCCAACGCCCGGACGTCGCGGTGATTCAGCGCCCTCACACCTTGACGAGCTCTGCTTCCGGCGGCTGGACGACCACGACGGCGACCGACTCGGCCGGCTCATAGGTGTGGTCGAACGGAAGATGGTTCATGTCGAGCAGGGGGTTGTCGTCCTGGCCAGCGACCAGGTCGTGGGCCTCCTCGACGGAGTTGACGCTCGGCATGGACCCGGGAAGGTGCCGCTGCGAGGACTCCTTGAGGAAGCAGACGGCGATACCGCCGATGGCGGAGGTCACCATCAGGTAGTAGGCGGGCATCATGTCGTCACCGCTGATGTCGATCAGCGCAGCAACGACGAACGGCGCCGTTCCGGCGAAGATCGCGACCGCGAAGTTGTACGCGATCCCCATGGCGCCGTACCGGCTGGCCGTCGGGAACTGCGCCGGCAAGGCCGAGGCGAGGTTCGCCACGTAGAACGTGACGGGGAACGCGATCATGGCCAGGCCGAGCAGGGTGGTCCACACCGCGCCCTGGCCGATGAGCAGGAATGCCGGAATGGCCAGCACCACGGTGCTGACCGCCCCGATCCACAGGACCGGACGGCGTCCGATCCGATCCGAGAGCCGCCCAACCAGCGGGATGCAGATCGACATGATGACCAGGATCGGAATGGTCAGCAGGGTCCCGTGCACCTCGTCGTAGCCCTTGTTGGTCGTGAGGTACGTGGGCATGTAGGAGGTCAGCGTGTAGCCGACGATGTTGGCAGCCGCGACGCAGATCATGGCCGTCACGATGCCGCGCCAGTAGGCGCGGAAGATGCCCAACGGCGTCTTCAGGGAGGCGTCCGCGGAGATCTCGGCCTCTGCCGCGCCACCGCCAGCGCTTGCGGCCGTCTCTTGCGCATCCATCGTCGCCTGGAAGGCCGGCGACTCCTCGATCTTGTTCCGGAACCAGATGGCGACGATCCCGAGCGGGCCCGCGATCAGGAACGGGATGCGCCAGGCCCAGGCCTCCATGGCCTGCTGGCCCAGGGTGAGCTGGAGCACCGACACCAGAGCGGCACCCAGCGCGAAGCCGAGGTAGCTGCCCATGTCGAGGAGGCTGGCGAAGTACCCACGCTTGTCGTCCGGCGAGTGCTCGCTGACGAACGTCGTCGCCCCGGCGTACTCACCCCCGGTGGAGAAGCCCTGGACCAGCTTCGTTGCCACCAGCAGGGCGGCGGCCCACGTGCCGATCTGCGCGTACCCCGGGAGCAGTCCGACGGCGAACGTCGAGGCCGCCATCAGCATCAGGGTCCAGGCGAGAACCTTCTGGCGGCCGATCTTGTCCCCGAGCCAGCCGAAGAAGACCCCACCGACCGGACGCGCGATGAAGGTGACCGCGAAGGTGCCGAGCAGGAACAGCGTCTGCACCGTCTTGTCCGCCTCGGGCAGGAACACCGGGCCCATGCTGGTGATCAGGTAGCCGAACACGCCGACGTCGAACCACTCCATCGTGTTTCCGACGATGGTGCCGCCGACCGCCTTGCGCAGGCGCTTCTGATTCACCACATTGATGTGCTTGAAGTGCAATCGCCGGCTCTCGAGCCGTGGTTTCCTCAAATTTCCTCCGGCGCCGTGGGCACCGGTCTTCAAGCTGGAACTGCTGCTGTCTTGGGGCATTGGAATCTACTTCCGTGAAGCCATAGGTCGCGACGTAGCTGCGCAGGAAAGCCCGCGCTCTTTGGATCAAGGGTCACAGCGCAGCTGGACGTCGTCGGCGAAGGTTTTTCGGCTCAGGACGGAATGTTCCGTGCGCGAGGGGCGTCAAATCCGGTAGGGGAGCCCTAGGAAACCTTCGTGACGCTGAAGATGCCGGTCACTCAACGACCAACATTTCGGCGCAAATCAGACCCCATTGTACGGCGTTGGGGTCTGGTTCGAGAATCGTGGCCACTCTGGAGCACTGCAGCTCTTGGTCGCCCTCGCATCTTGGCGGCCTCCGGTTCGTGAAGCTCGTCGGCCTCGGCCAGCCCGTCCGGCTCCTCAGGCGGACCCCAGTTCGGGACTCTCGACCTCGACCGGCTCGTTCGTTGATGGCTGGCGTCCGCATCGAAGACCCGCCCCCCCCTAACTGACGCTTGGCACCTGCCGTCGCTATCTCACCGGGGCGGGACTCGGACTCATTTGCCGGCGCGCAGGACGGTCTTGCCGATGTGTGGCTGCGGGCCGACTTCTTCGGGTTATGGGAGCAGTCGCCAATGACCTAAGAGGCCATGTCGACGACGGTCGAATGCTAGGCCGGTAGCGCCGGTCGAAAACTGGGCCACGGTGGTTGTTTCATTGTGCCGTGTTGTCGGCTCTGGCTGAAGGCAGGGTGTCGATGCCGGTGTCTTTGAGCCGGTAGCTGCTGCCTTTCAGGGTGAGGACGTCGGCGTGGTGGACGATGCGGTCGATCATTGCGGCGGCGACGACTTGGTCTCCGAAGACGTCTCCCCAGCGGGCGAAGGGCAGGTTGCTGGTCAGGATCAGCGAGGCGTGTTCGTACCTGCTGGAGACGAGTTGGAAGAACAGGTTCGCGGCATCTTGTTCGAAGGGGATGTAGCCGACTTCGTCGACGATGATCAGCCCGTAACGCCTTAGCCGGCCGAGTTCGCTGTTGAGCTTCCCGAGGGTGTGGGCGGTCTTGAGTCGGGTGACCCAGTCGATGGCGGTGGCAAACGCAACGCGGTGGCCGCGGTGGGCTGCTTTGATGCCGAGCCCGATCGCCAAATGGGTTTTGCCGGTGCCGGGTGGTCCGAGGAGGACGACGTTGCGGGCCTGGTCGAGGAACCCTCCGGTGGCCAGGTGGGCGATCACGTCCCGGCCCAACGCTGGTTGGTGGTCGAAGTTGAACTCCTCGATGCTCTTGCGGGTGGGGAACCCGGCGTGCCGGATCCGCATGTCGGCACCGGAGGCGTCGCGGGCCGATACTTCCCGGTCGAGCACGGCGGCGAGGTATTCCTCGTAGGTCCAGCCGTCAGCACGGGCTTGGTCGGCCAGCCGGGTGGCGTGGTCCCGGATCCGGGGCGCTTTCAGCGCGGTCGCGAGGTGGGTGATGTCCTTGACCGGATCGGTGGTCATGACGCGACCCCTTCGATGGTGACGCCGAACGCGGTGTCGTAGCAGGCCAGGTCACGGACCAGGCCAGCGTCGGGATCAGTCGTGGTACGGGGCTGCTGGTAGGCGGCCCGCAGCCGGGCAGCGGTCTCGACATGGTCAGGATCGGTGATCACTTGTCGGATCGACCAGCAGCGCCGGTGCCGTGCCAGGACCTGACCGCCCCGAGTCACGATGACCTGGTCGAGGCCGGCAGTGACATCGACCATGGTGCCGATCGCGGCGGGATCCACGGAGTAGTCGTTGCTGGCGACCCGCACGTAGTAATCACGGCCGAGCCGCACCTGCTGACGCCAACCGACCTGCGGCGCGACGGGTGGCAGGGTCAGCATCGCGGCACGGTCCAGCTCGATCAACTGAGCGGGTTGAGCATCAAGCCGTCGCACCATGCGACGGTTCGCTGCCGGTAGCCACTCGGCGAGTTGGGTGTTGAAGTCGTCCGGGCCGCTGAACGTGCGGCCGGGCAGGAACGAGGTTTCCAGGTACTGGTTGGCTCGCTCCACGATCCCCTTCGTTTCCGGGTCGTAGGGCTTGCACTGAACCAGCCGGCAGCCCAGCACCCCGATCAGCGAGGTCACCTCGCCGGTCAGATAGCCACGGCGGCCGATCCCGGCCTCGTTGTCCCACACCAACCTGCGAGGCACCGCCCGCAGCTGATCACGCAGCAGCAGCCACATCCCCGCGATCAGGTCAGGGGTCGTCCGCGACGGCAGCATCACCGCGGTGATGAACCTCGAGTAGCAGGCGACCATCACCAGCACCGGCGGACTCGCTTGATGGCCGGCGCCGGTCGGGATCTTCACCGGCGGGAACCACAGATCGCACTGAACCGCGTCACCAGGCAGCCACACCAGCCGATCAGCCGGATCGGCCGGCGCGTACTCGGGGCGGAGGCGGGCGATGTTCTCCCGCAGCCACGAGATCGAACCCGTCCAGCCGACCCGTTCCGCGATCACCGACGCCGGCATCGTCGGGGTCTCGGCCAGCAGCATCCGCACCGCCGACTCGACCTGCAACCAGGCCGAGCTAGTCACCGCCGGCCGCTCATACTTCGGTGGCCCATCCGCCACCAAGGCGCCAGCGACCGTTGCTCTTGCTATCCCCAGCTGCTTCGCGATCGCCCGCTGCGACAAGCCGTCACTCCGGTGCAGCCGCCTGATCAGTGCCCAGTCCTCCAACGAGATCACCCGTCCAATCGTGGTCAGGTGGCCTAGTTTTCGACCGGCGCGAGTGGCCTAGTTTTCGACCGTCGTTGTCAGGCCAGACCCAGGTTCTCCGGCTAATGCGGGACTCGCCGTGCGTCATATGCCAACTAACGTGGCGGTCACCGCGACGTAGAGGCGATGCGTCCTTGATAACCCGAACAACTCGGCCACCAGACCTCGACCACCAGCCCGCCCCGATCTGCCGCTGACCTTCCTGGGAACCGCACACTGCAGCACTTGCTGCGAGAAGCTGCACAACACACGTCTCATCGCAGGCGAACGCGACAGCGGCGCGCGCGCCGTCGCCCCAGGGATATCCGTCAAAGCGCCCGTTGCCTCACGGCACCTCGAACGCTGCAATGGTTCCATGGCTTCTCAGACGACACCTCGAGAGCGGAAGCCTGTCAATCGGGGCGGTCACGCCGAGGACCCGGAACTGGTTGCTGCGGCCACACCGCAGCCTGTCCTGAAAAGCAGAATCCGCCTCCCCCGGCAGGTGACTGCGACTGTTGGACGCCCGCGACTCGAGGCGGTACTCAGCCGTAGCGCATCCTCGCCTGTGACCCTGGTCTCGGGTCCGGCCGGGTATGGCAAGACCACACTGATCGCCAACTGGGTAAGGAATCAGCCCACCACGAGGGCCTGCGCCTGGGTGTCCCTGGATGAGCGGGACCGGGACGCCTGGTCGTTCTGGACGTACGTGCTGGTCGCCGTCGAGCGCGTCGCCCCTGGCACCGCCACCCGGGCGATCAGCCAGCTGGCGTCCCACCAGGGCCCTGACGAAGCGGTGCTGGACGACGTCCTCAACGAGCTGAGCGTGCTTCGCGACGACGTCCTTGTTGTGCTGGACGACTACAACCTCTGCGACGGTCCGGGCGTCCAGCCCGGCATGACCTTCCTGCTCGACCACCTCCCTCCACAGGTCCACGTGATCATCAGCACGCGAGCCGACCCCGCCCTGCCGCTGGCTCGCCTGCGTGCCCGGGGCGAACTTGTCGAGATCCGCACGGAGGATCTTCGCTTCACTCGAACAGAAACCACGACCTACCTCAACGACCTGAATTCCCTGGAGCTGGACTCCTCGGCAGTCGCAGCGCTCGACGCACGCGCCGAGGGCTGGGTCGCGGCTCTCCAGCTCGCAGCGATCTCGCTTCGCGGCCGCACCGACTCGACCAACTTCATCGCCGAGTTCGCCGGGAACGATCGGTTCGTCCTCGACTACCTCGCCGACGAGGTCCTCAGCCGACTCCCGGACGCCGCGCGGCGGTTCCTGCTGGAAACATCAATCCTCGAGCGGCTCACCGGCTCGCTGTGCGATGCCGTCACCGCTTCGGGCGGAGGAAAGGCGACGCTGGAAGCCCTCGAGCGCCAGAACCTCTTCGTCGTCCCCCTCGATGGCCAGCGGCGCTGGTACCGATACCACCATCTTTTCGCCGACGTGTTGAACGCTCACCTTCTCGACGAGCTGCCCGAGGAGGCGCCACAGCTCCACCGTCGAGCCAGCAACTGGTTCGCCGAACACCACGATTGGGAGGCCGCCGTCCGTCACGCGCTCGCCGCCGGAGACATCGAGCGTGCGGCCGAGCTGGTCGAACTCGCCGTACCGGAACTGCGGCGTAAACGGGGTGAGTCGCTGATCCGGCGCTGGGCAGCTGGCCTTCCGCCCGAAGCCGTGAAGAACCGGCCGGTACTCGCGGTGTGCATCGTCGGAGCTCTCATGGCCAGCAACGAGTTCGACGGCGCAAGACAACGGCTCGATGACGTCGAACCGCTGATGGCAGGACGCAGGGAAGATCTCGTCATCGTCGACCAGGCTGAGTTCGCCCGGCTACCGGCAGTGATCGAGACCTACCGGGCCGCTCTCGCCCTGATCGCCGGCGACCTCCCGGCAACGATGACCCGTGCCCGAACAGCCATCGACAAGGCAGCCGACGACGATCTGCTCAGCATCGCTGCGGCCTCCGCACTGATCGGGCTCGCGTCGTGGGCACAAGGAGACGTGGACGCCGCCCACCAGGGCTACTCCATTGCAGCCGACCACCTCGGCCGCGCTGAGTACATCGCCGATGTCCTGGGTTGCACCATCACCCTCGCCGACATCGAGGTCACCCAAGGCCGGCTGCGCGTCGCCCGTAGGACCGTGGAGAACGCGCTGACTCTTGCCGAACACTCGGCGGGTCCCGACGTGCTTCGAGGAACCGCAGACATGCACGTCGCACTCAGCGCCGTCGCACTGGAACAAGGCGACCTGGACGAAACGGCCGAGCACCTTCGGCGGGCGGACGAACTGGGTGATGCGGCCGCGCTCCCGCAGAACGCCTACCGATGGCGCGTAGCGATGGCGCGTCTGCGTGAGGCGGAAGGCGACCCGGTCACCGCGATCGAGCTGCTCGACGAGGCGGAACGGGTCTATGTCGCCGACTTCTCTCCGAACGTGCGGCCGATAGCAGCCACTCGAGCCCGCCTGCTCGCCGCTGTCGGCCGCAGAGACGAAGCGCTCGCCTGGGCCAACAGCACCGGTGTCACCGCCGCAGACGCGCTGTCCTACCTGCACGAGTACGAGCACATCAGCCTCGCCCGCATTCTGCTCGCCGCCCACACGCACGCCGGGGATACCTTCCTGACCGATGCGGTTGGCCTGCTGGAGCGCCTGACCCGTGCCGCCGAGACCGGAGGTCGCAACGGCTCCCTGATCGAGGTGCTCATCCTCCATTCACTCGCCTGCCACGCCGCCAGTAAGCACGAGACGGCTCTGGCATCCCTCGAACGCGCCGCACGCTTGGCGGAACCTGAAGGCTACTTTCGCCTGTTCACCAGCGAAGGCCCCGCCCTTGCGGTCCTTCTTACCGCCCTGAGCAGACGCAACCTGGACTGGTCCTTCCCGTCCCGCCTCGCTGCGGCGGTTCCGCGCCCTGGACGCACACCGGGGAAGGCCACAACCCCGCCAGGTAGCAGCGCGCATGACGTTCCCCCCGGCTCTGGGTCCGACGGGCCCGCAACGCCGCCTTCGCTGATCGACCCGATGAGCGTCCGCGAACTCGATGTCCTGCGTTACCTCGGGACCGAGCTTGCCGGTCCTGCCATCGCCCGCGAGTTGAGCGTGTCCCTCAGCACGGTCCGCACCCACACCCAGCACATCTACACCAAGCTCGGCGTCAACAACCGCCGAGCAGCCATCCGGCGAGCCCACCAGCTCGGACTGTTCAGGCGGGCTCCCGGCAGCTGAGATCCCGACGGCGGTCGATCCGCGAACTCGCGGCCGGAGATGAGCTCCCGAGTTTCATCACAAGTGATGACGTGTCCTCATCACATCTCCTCCTACCGTCAACGACGAGGCGCCATCCCGGCGCCGCGCCACTGCGGAAGACCGGTCGGGTCGGTGAAGGAGAAGCGCTGTGAACCTCGGCACACCCTCCCCGACGCATGGGTCCTGGTACGAAATCCGCGTCCAGGGAGGACTTGACCGTCGATGGACGGCATGGCTGGACGGAATGAGCGTCACCCCGGACGCGGACGGCACCACCCTCATCCAAGGCCAAGTCACCGACCAACCAGCACTGCACGGGCTGTTGTCACGGCTCCGTGACCTCGGCCTGCCGCTGATCTCCGTCAACCGGGCCGACCATTCCGGGACCCCGGACGACACGCATCCACACCACTAGATCGGAGACGACCATGTTCACCAAGCCGAGCCGCCCTGGAGTGAACCGATGACCGGGCAGACGGACACCTCTGCGGTTCGCGCAGGCCACCGCGGGCCGAGCGGACACACCACGCTCGCTGTCGTGCAGGACCGGTATGGCTCCCCTGACAGTCTCACCCTCACCCGGATCCCCACGCGTACCCCGGCGGCAGGCGAGGTCCTCGTCCGGGTCCACTCAGCATCGGTGAACGCCAGGGATTGGCACATCATGCGCGGTGAACCACGGCTGGCGCGACTCCTCGACCCGGCGACCTTCGGGCGACGCCGACCACGCGTCCTGGTCCGCGGCACGGATGTGGCCGGCATCGTCGAAGCCGTCGGCGAGGGCGTCACGCGCTGGAAGCCCGGCGACCGAGTCTTCGGCGAAGGCACGGGCACCTTCGCGGAGCACGCACTTGCCCGCGAAAACCAACTCGCGACGATTCCCACCGGCGTCGGGTTCGACCACGCTGCAGCCCTGCCGCTGGCAGCAACCACCGCGGCGCTCTGCATCAATGCAGCTGACCCCGCGCCCGGCAGCACGATGCTGATCATCGGCGCCTCGGGCGGCGTCGGCACCTTCGCCATCCAGCTCGCCAAGGCCAGGCACCTGCACGTGACTGCGGTGGTCAGCACCCGCAACCGAAAGCTTGCCCAGAGTCTGGGCGCGGACCGGGTCATCGACTACACCGCGGAGCGTCTCGCCGGCCGGTACGGCGTCGTCGTGGACCTCGTGGGGAACCGCAGCCTGCGGGAGCTTCGCACCCTGGTGCTACCCGAGGGAGCGCTGGTCCTCTCCGGAGGCGGAGTTTCCGGTCACGGCCGCATCCTTGGGCCTCTCAAGCTGCTCATCTGGGCCCAGGTGTCCGCCCGCAGGCCGGGCGTCCGCATCCTGCTCCCCCAGGCCACTCCGGACGTCGAGCAACTGCATCGAATCGCGGACCAGGTCACCGCAGGAGTGCTCGCACCGGTGATCGACCGCCGATTCCCGCTCGAAGGGGCCGCAGCTGCAATCCGTTACCTCGAAACCGAACACCCGCGCGCCAAAGTCGTCATCAACCTGGTCCCCAGAGCGTCTGAGGATTCGGAAAAGAAGGAGATCTTAATGTCAACCAATAAGCACGATGCCGGCGGCACTCCTCACATGGAAACGCCTCGCACCACCGAGCAGTCCCTGCACAGCTCGTCAACGATGGAAAGGGCTCGACAGGGTCGCCCTGCTGCACAAGCGGACAACATGGTTGTCGACCAGAGGAACGCCCGAATTTTTGGGGTGCTATTCGTCATCACCTTCCTCACTTCGATCCCTGCCGCACTACTTTTCCAGCCGATGCTCGCCGATCCGGCCGGCTACATCGCCCGTGCCGGGTCGGACGCCCAGGTCTATCTGGCGGTCTTCCTGGAGTTCCTCCTGATCATCGCAAACATCGGAACGGCCGTGGTGGTGTACCCGATCGTGAGGCGGCAGAACGAGATCCTCGCCATCGGTTTCGTCGCGGCTCGAGTCATGGAGTCCGTCTTCATCGCAGCGGGCATGATCTTTGTGCTCGGCATTGTCAGCCTGCGTCAGGACTCTCCTGGCGCGGCCGACCTCGCCGTCACCCTCGGTGCGCTCAAGGACTGGACGTTCCTGTTCGGCCCCGGGCTCGTCGTTCCTGTCGGTAACGGGCTCATTCTTGGCTATCTGATGTACAAGTCCGGCCTCGTCCCGCGCCCCCTGGCCTTGCTCGGTCTGATCGCGGGGCCGGTCCTCCTCGTCGAGAACATAGGCGTCCTCTTCGACGTGTGGGAGATGACCGGCGCGGTGGCCCTCCTGGTGGCTCCAGAGTTCGCCTGGGAGTTGCTGCTCGGGATCTACGCGGCCATCTGGGGATTCCGGCGCTCTGCACCCATCCTCTCGGTGCGCGAACCATGACTCCCCGATCGGTACCGGGTAGAGACACGGCTGTGACCTCCTCGCCCAACACGCTCCGGTCTTCGTGGCGGCGGCTCCCAGCTCTGTCCGGCGTCGCGTTCGCCCTGCTCCTGCTCTTCGGCTGGTTCCTCAGCGGTGGCAATACGCCGGACTATGCGGCCACCGACCAGGCCTGGACGCAGTGGGCCGACTCCAACCGTGTGAACAGCGGCATCGCCGGGTTCCTCGTGCTGCTCGCAGGCTTCGCGATGCTGCACTTCGCGGGAACAATCCGAAAGGTGCTGGGCACTGCCGAGGCGACCGTCGCCGGCTCACTGCAACTGGCACGCGGCGCCTCCGCCGGTGCCATCGTGGGCGCCGCAAGCATCGCGATGGCCATCGTCATTGTGGGCGCTGCGACCAGCGAGGGAGCGAACGCGGATCCGGTGGTGAGCCGAGCAGTGGCAGGGGCTGTCTCGGCTGGCCCCTACATGGTGGCCGCGATGGGGTTCGCCGCGCTGCTCGGCGGCGCTGGGCTGTTGACACTGCGAGGCCGCGTCCTTCCGCGATGGACCGGCATGGTGGCCCTCATCGGCGCGGTTTCCTTCCTCCTCACCTTCTTGACCCTCGTCGCGGGCACCAGCAAGGACAGCGTGTTCGGCTACGGCTTTCTTCCCGGCATCCTGGCGCTCGTGATCTGGTCGAGCGCCACGAGCATCGCCGGATACCGGGCCGTGATCGCTGAGACCCCGCGGTAGCACTTGATGACCGCGAGCTCGACGCCAGAGGGCGGGGTCTGTGGTTGATCAGTGCGCCTCATCGGGGAAGTGTGGTCCGGCGAGGGTCAGGTTGCCGACCATGCGGCTCCGCTGCCCGGCGGCCCACCACCTGCCGGGCTGGGTCGCCGAGGACTGGGCAGGAGTCCACCCGAAATCGGGCCGCTCTGATACGACGCGACGCCACCCGGCGGGACCACCGCATGGGCGTCAACGCCGACAGGCGGCTGAACCGAACTCACCACGCACGCACTCATCTGGGGCCGCAGTTCGTACGCTGAGGGCATGGACGTCAGATCCCCCGACGGTACGGACGTTGTGTTCGTCGAGCAAGGCCGAGGTCCGGTCATCCTCATCGTGCATGGGGGTCTCAGTGACGAGAGGCCGTGGGCGAGGGTGGCAGCCGACCTGTCCTCGGAGTTCCGTGTGGTGCGGATCCGGCGACGGCTCTACCGAAGCGAACTGCCTCCGGACCCACGCACGGACATCTCGCGCGAAGTCGATGACATCAGGGCGCTGACAGACGCGCTCGGACAACCCTGCCTGCTCGTGGGCCACTCGTCCGGCGCCGTGGTCGCGCTGGAGGCCCTCGTCCGGCACCCGGCTGGCTTCAGTGGGGCCGTCCTGTACGAGCCTCCCGTCGTGCTCTCCGGACAGATCGGCAAGCCCAACACCGTCCCACGCGCTCGTCGGGCGCTCACCGCCGGACAGCCAGGGCGAGCGCTGGACATCTTCTTGACCGACTGCGTTCAGGTTTCCCGTCCCGTCTCCCTGCTTGTGGGCGCCCTGACCCCATTCGTCCCCACGTGGCGACGATTCACGCCCCGCCAGATTGACGACACCGAGGCAATCGACTTCTTGGGCCGCCGCGTCGAGACCTACGCCTTGATCCATACCCGCACCCTCTTCCTCCTGGGAGACCGGAGCCCATCCCACCTCGCCGATCGAACTCGCGCGCTGCTCGCCGTCATGCCCAACGCCAGTCTCGAGGTCCTTCGAGGGCAGGGCCACAGCGCCTACCGGAGCGCGCCGTCGTTGGTCGCAGGCGCCATCGCCACCCATGCGCGCCGCACCACGTCACTCTGACGGGATCGAGCACCGCGTCATCTGTGGACGCTTCCCGACGAGGAGCATTACGTCGCTGCCTTCGGCAAGACCTCAACCAGTGACCTTGCGGGTCGCGACGGTCGAGTAGCCGCCACCGCCGGGATAGTGCCAGGCGCCGCTCAGGGTGTTGCCGTCTTCGCTGAACTTGCCTTCGTAGTAGGCCGGCGAGTCCCGTTCGCCCATCCAGATTGTGAGCGTGTCAGCCTTGATCTGGTGGGTGTAATCCAAGGTCTCGCCCGCGGCGAAGCCGTAGTAGCGCGACCTGATCTCGGCGCTGGGATTCTCTCCGTAGCGATGTTCGTGACCGATCACCTCCAAGCCCCTCTGGCCGTCCAGGTCGACATGCTGCAGCAGGAAGAAGCCGTTCTCGGTCCACTCGTAGGTGACCGTCCCTTCGGCCTCACCGGTCACGATCCACGTGCCGACCAGCCTGTCCAGACTCCGAAGATCCGGCTTCGGCTGAGCCGCCGGGACACCAGGAACGTTCGCGCTGTCCGTCATCATTCTTCTCCCTTCGCCGTCTTGTCCCCGCAGCAGTGCAGTCATCCCACGGAATCGAGCAACATTTGGACCGCCTCACAGACGCCTGAATGCTCGCTCGGTGGTCAGCCTGGTGGGCTCCTTTCAGAGTGCCCCCGATCACTTGTGCCCAATCGCGGTAGATGCCGGTCAACCCAGTTCGGCGTACAGCTCTGCGGCAGCCAGGACCAGCGGGTCGGTCGGATCGAACGCTCGCTCGCAGGACGCCACGGTGAGCGTCCTGCCTTCCCGACGCCAGGTGAGCACCTGCTCCTGACCGTCGTAGGCAATCGGGCAGGTGCCCGTGAACGGCGGCGCAGCGGCGAGTGCTGTGCGCTCGACAGCATCCGCCAGCGTGGCGACCCGGTCGCCGGAGAGCCACCCGGTGCGCTCGGCGCCATCGTCGACATGGGTCCAGGTGCCGTCGGTCATCACGATGATGCTCGATTCACAGGTGCTGCCGGTCGCGCATAGCCCTCCCCTGGTGTCGGCCTTGACCAGCAACACCACCGGCTCCGGTTCGGGCGAGGCCGCCGGAACGGCAGGGATCGCCGCACATCCCGTGAAGAGCAACCCGAGAAGAACCAGTGGGCGCATCGCACAGTCCCCTTCTTGTCTGGTTCTTTATCCACGCGGGTTGGCCGTCGTTCGTTGCGATCCCTTCATCTTCGATTCATTCCGCTGTGAGGGCTTGGATGGTGGCTCTCGAGCCGTAAGCATGCAGGGATTCGCGTGCGGCGATGAATTCATTTCTCAGCGTCCGACTCTGACCGAGCTCGCCGAACACGGCGGAATAGTCGAGGAAGCTGCCGGGACTGTTTCGCTCGGCGGCGACCGCTGCTCGGAGCTCGGGCAGCCTCCGGTCAACTGTCGGGATAGTTGCTCCCGCTTCGGTGCGTCCTTCCAGGAAGACACTCCACGCTGCCAGGACTAGCGCCGAGCGGGAAACCTTCCTCTCGCCGGCAAGCTGATCCTTGACGACAGGCAGGAGGAACTTGGGGATCCGGTCGGACCCGTCCACAACTTGGCGGGCGAGTGTGTCGCGGATCGCTTGGCTGCGAAATCTTGCGATGAGTTGATGGGAGTAGGAGTCCAGGTCGATGCCCGGGACCGGTTGGAGGGTGGGTACGGCTTCGGCCCGCATGTAGTCCTGCAGGAATTCGGTGAAGATCGGGTCGGTGCAGACTTCGTGGACGTAGGTTGCGCCCGCGAGTATTCCGAGGTAGCTCATTACCTGATGGGAGGCGTTGAGGAGCCGTAGCTTCATGAGCTCGTAAGGTCCGACGTCGGCAACCAGCTGGACGCCGACTTGCTCCAGAGGTGGTCGGTCGGTGCAGAACCTGTCCTCCAGCACCCACTGTTCGAAGGATTCCGACCGGACCGGCCAGAGGTCCTCAATGCCGAAGTCGGCGGCGACACCGGCGCGGGTTTCGTCGGTGGTAACCGGCGTGATTCGGTCAACCATCGAGCTAGGAAACGCCACCTCGTCGGCGATCCAGCGTGCTAGGCCTGGATCCTTGAGTTCGGCGAAGCCGAGTACCGCCGAGCGTGCCACATGACCGTTTGCTGGGATGTTGTCACAGGACATGACGGTGAACGGCGGGGTGCCCTTGTCGCGGCGCAGTCTGAGGGCTTCGACGACGTAACCCAGGACGCTGGTGGGCGCGCTGTCGCTGGCCAGATCTGCGAGAGTTCGCTCATCCTGCGGGTCGAACTGGCCAGTGGCGTCGTTCACGCTGTATCCGCCCTCCGTGATGGTGAGGGAGACGATTTTGATCTGCGGCTCGGTGAGCTTGGCCAGTACCGCGTCGGGGTCATCGGGCGCATATAGGTACTCGACGATCGATGCAATAACCCGTGCGGCGCTGGTGCCCTCGGGGGACGTCGTAACGAGGGTGTAGAGGTTGTCCTGGCTGCGGAGTGCGTCCCGCATGCTTCGGTCTGAGGGCAGAATCCCAACACCGCAGATGCCCCACTCCAGGGAGCCGGCGTTGAGGATGCGGTCGATGTACATCGCCTCGTGGGAGCGATGGAAGGACCCGACCCCGAAGTGCACGATGCCTGACGAGATGCGCGACGGATCGTAGTCAGGAGTTTCGACGCTCGGCGGCAGCGAGGTCAGTCTGCTGGCTGAAAGACTCACCATGGTCACTCCTAGGCTGGGATCGTGGTCTTGATAGCTGGTGTCGCCCGTCCCTCTTGACGACGGGATACGGCTCGGAGTCTGTGCTGGGTGGGGCTCCCGAGAGCCTGCGCGTGCTGCTAACAGCCAGTCCCCCGGCTGGCACTATGCCGTCCCTCGGCCGACTCCGGTGAAGGGGCCGATTGTCCTGTCGAGTTCGATGATCAGGTCGGCTCGCCGCCGGGAGGTCTCGACGATCGCGCCGTTGATCGAGTCGACGCCTTCGACCCATGCTTCGGCTTGGTCCCGGCGCTCGCCGTGATCTTGGCGTCTCCTGACCAGGCGACTTCGACGTTCCGCTGTCGGGACCTCGATGTACCAGCTTGCATCCAACTGCGGGGCCACGTCCTGCCAGCCGCCATCTTGATGGAGCAGGTAGTTGCCCTCGGTGATGACTAGAGGAGTGGAGTAGTTGACCGGCACTGCGGACCCGACAGACTCCTCCAGTTCTCGGTCGAATCTTGGGGCGTAGATGACCCCCGTCGTCTGCGCGCGAAGTCTCCTGAGGAGGGCCGTGTAGCCGTCGACGTCGAAGGTGTCCGGTGCTCCCTTGCGGTCGCGCCTGCCGAGCCGTACCAGTTCCTCGTTCGCCAGGTGGAAACCGTCCATACCGATCAGCACGGCATCGTCAGCGAGGACCTGGAGCAGGAGGCCGCACACCGAGGATTTTCCTGCCCCCGGCGGCCCAGTGACCCCCAGGAGGCGACGTGTCCCGGGCTGCGCGAGAGCTCGCGCTCGCGCAACGAGGTCATCCAGGGTGGCGTTGGAAAGGGTTTCCTGCCGCCAGCCGAGATCGGGATAGTTCATGGTTTCTTCCATGCACTTTGCTCCGCTCCTTGGATTGAGTGGGCTGAGACATTGGTACTCGGTTGGTCCTGCTTCCCTCGGGGCGGCCAGTGCTGTGTCTGATGGCGAGGACGTACTCTGCGAATACTTCGGTTTCCTGCATTTGTGTGCCGTAGATTCGGCCCCAGTAGGGCAACTGCAGCCCAAGCGACCAGCTATTTCGAGCTGGCCTAGATCGTACGACTTGGTACTGCGCCGGCGCCATGCTCCACGAACGCGGGGACATCGTGCGCTTCCTGTTCCGCGAAAGCCTGTCGCCGCGATCCGTGCTGCCCTCGGCTATCACGGACATGCAAGAGCGGGTGCTGGAAAGGTTGTCGGCATATTCAACCGAGCGCATCGCTGCAGGCGAGTTGCGTCCGCACGACCCGCGAGCCCCGTTTCTCATGTTGATCAGCAGCGCGTTGGTGCTGGGCTTGCTGAAGCAGCCAGTAGGGCCCTGGGTGGACTCCTTCGTCGACAAAATACTGTCCGGCATCAGAGCAGAGGAGCATCCTCGGTGACCAGCAGTCACACGTACTCCGGCTTGTGTAGCGCCATGGCTGGCCGAGTTGAGCGGCCCGCGGCACGATGGGGGCATGGACTCCACCCTGTCGCGCCCGCTGCGGACTCCGAGGCTTCTTCTGCGTGCGGCGGCCCCGGAGGACGCCGACGCGACGTGGGAGTACCGGCGACTCGAAGCCGTCGGTGAATGGCTGCACGAAATCCCATCCGACCTCGAGCCCTACCGCGTGAGGTTCACCGAACCGGATGGTCTGGCCTCCATGATCGTGGCCGAGCATCAGGGCCGCATCGTCGGCGACTTCATGCTCCGCGTCGTGGACTGTTGGGCTCAGGCGGACACCGCATTGCAGGACCGGCCCCGGGAGGCGCAGGTCGGCTGGGTGCTCGACCCGTCATGGTGGGGCCAGGGCTTGGCGACTGAGGGCGTCCGGGCACTGCTGGAGGAAGGTTTCACTCAGCTCGGGTTGCACCGCGTGACCGCGCGCTGCTTCCTGGCCAACGAGGCGTCCTGGCGCTTAATGGAACGCGTCGGGATGCGCCGGGAGCAGCACGCGGTGCGGGATTCCCTGCACCGCTCCAGAGGCTGGCTCGACAGCGTGATCTATGCGATCCTCGCCGACGAGTACCCGCCCACGGCCGGTGGACGCTGACCAGTCCGAGCCGGTGGCATTCGTCACGCCGCCATCAGCGCCGCGCGCTCTCCCATGCCGGCGAACGCGCACCGTGCGCGGCTACATCGAAAGCGGCATCCGTACCAAGGGGGGTGGAAGAAGCTGCCAGTCCCCAGCTTCGCCGTGATTGCGTCGTTCGGCTCAGTCGTGTGCCGTAATCGGACCGGTCTGGAGGCGTCGCGCTACCGCCGGCGCCCACCGTTGGGCAAACGTGAATGACTCCGTGACGGGAACGGTCCTCGGCAGCTGCGTGATCTGCGGAGGGAGACCGACACCGCTCCTTGTGCCCGGTCGCCGAGGCGGTCCGCACTGCGCCGTCCTCCGTGGCTAGAAGAGCCAGCCGCGGGACTGTGGAAATCCAGTGCATCTGTTCGGGGTCGCGTTCCGCCGGTGTGAACCGGGTGAGGGTGGCGCATCCCCGATCAACCCACTTAGGTTGAGCCTGACAACTTTTCGCTTCGTCCAAGCGCTCTTTCTGTATGAACGGGAGGAGGGGCCGTGGGCGAGATGTCTAGCGTGGTGGCCGCCTTCGAGTCGTTCGTGACGGCCCGCGGCCCTGCGCTGTTGCGCACGGCCTTCCTGCTCACCGGTGATCACGGGCGAGCGGAGGACCTGGTGCAGACCGCGCTGGGCAAGACTTGGCCGCGATGGGAATCGATTGGAGACGGCGGCCGGGAACGTTATGTCCGCAAGGTCATGGTCACCACCTACATCGCATGGTGGCGGCGCCGCTGGAACGCCGAGTATCCGAGCGGCACGCTGCCTGAGCAAGCCTCTTGGGGTCCGAATCTCGACCTGCGACGCGACGTGCTGAAGGCGCTGGCCTCCCTTCCGAAAGGTCAGCGAGCAGTGGTCGTGTTGCGCTTCTTCGACGACCTCACCGAGGTCCAGACGGCCGCCCTCCTGGGATGCAGCGTGGGCACGGTGAAGAGCCAGAATGCACGCGCGCTTGCCGCGCTGCGAAGGTGTCCGGAACTTGCCATGACCCAAGGAGAGCTGCGATGACCGACATCGAAGATCGGGTCAGGTCCGTCCTCCGCGCGGTGGTCCCGGCCGAACCTGACACGCAGAGGCTGGCAGCTGGGGCGCTGCGGTACCACCAGCGAGCCCGGCGCCGCAGGATTGCCGGCGCGGTGCTCTCCGCGTTGGTCATTCTGGCGGCCTTGGTGTTCGTGGTCGGCCTTCTCAACCCTCCTCCACGGGGTCTGCACGCCGAACCAATGGGACCCCCCAGCTACTGCACGGCGACGGCGCAACCCGCCGCACCGTCGAGCTCCGAGTCGATAGCTCCGCCTCCCGTGGTCGCCGCCTGGATCTGCCCAGACCTGACGGGTGCAGCCGACGGTGCGGGTTGGCAACTACCCGGAGAGCCCCTCACCGGGCAGCACGCCGAGAGCCTGGACGCCTGGCTCCTGCCGCCCAATCCCTCTCCCAGCTCTGGTAACCCCGCAGATCTGGAGCCCGGCTGTACCCCCGTTATCCCCGGTCCTGCCTACACCCTGGCGCTGCAAACCGCCAGCGGGCGGACCGTCACGTACCGGAGCAAGGACTTGTCGTGCGGCGGCGCCAATCTCCTGGCCTACTTCCTCGGGGAGCTGGCAGACCAAGAGGCCGATGATCGCGCCGCAGCCGCACCCGACGAAGCGCTGGCCTGCCGAACCGATCGGGCTTGGACCGCACGCCACCAAGCCGTGCCCCTGGATGCCGCTTTCGCCACAGCCAGAATGTGCTTCGCGCCACGCTACCGTTCTGGCGATCCGGAACAGTTCATCCAGCCGATGATCACCCGGTCCTACCAATCCACACTGCTACCTGAGGAAGCCCTGGCGATGCTCAACAAAGACATGACTTCCCCGTCAACAGGGACCTTCACCGGGAACGGCGCCTGCTACGGAGAAGGTGCGTGGGCTTACTCGGTCGTCGGCCTGACCTACTCCGGGCAGTACAAGATGCTGGCCACGGCGTGCCTCGACGAGTGGTGGGTGGTCGGCGTCTCACGTAAGGGCTTCATCCCGTCCGCAGCCACAAGGACAGCGCTGCGAAGCCTCGTGCCACCCGGCTGACGCTCACCGCACAACCCAGTTCTGCCGCAACGGGTCAGGCGCGCGCCCCTCCTCCCGCCGGGTCCCATGTCGGGCTCCAAAATGATCCAACTCGACCCAATGGACACCACCCATCGTCGTCGCCAATTTCGACTTTCACCGCGCCTCGCCTTTACCCATCAACCCACGCAATGAGGCGGCACTTCACGACGATCGGGCGAGGCCTGAGACTCTGTGAGGCGTGCCGCAATCCGGAGGAACCGGATCGGTTTGGGGTCGATGACAACCCTTTTGCCGGTCCGTGCGCTCTATTTGTATGAGGTGCAAGCGCTCCACAGGTCTGAAAGGGAGGAAAGTTGTGACCATGTCCAGAATGCGCCAAGCCGGCGTCGTCGCCGGGTCGATCCTCGTCGCGGCGTTACTCGCGGCCGGTTGCTCCTCCTCGCCCACCGACGGTACGGATCGCAAGTCGACGTCGTCGAGCGCGTCGCCCGCTGCGCCCTCTGCCTCCGTTGACACGAGTGAGGCGGCGTCGGTGAGGGCGAGGCTCGACGAGGCCATGGAGAAGCATGACGGCTTCTCCGGCACAGTGCTCGTGGCGCGGGGGGACGAGGTGCTGCTGAGCAAAGGCTACGGCCTCTCGGATGCGGCCCGTGGTACGGCGAACGGCCCGACGACGCGCTTCCGGATCGGTTCCCTCACCAAACAGTTCACCGCCGCAGCGATACTGCTGCTCCAGGAGCAGGGCAAGCTCAAGGTGACCGACCACATGTGTGAGTACATCACCAGATGCCCGCCAGCTTGGAAGCGCATCACCCTGCACCACCTGCTCACGCACACCGCGGGTTTGCCTGAAATCACCGAGCTTCCTCAGTTCGAGGCGGCCAGCAAACGGCCGACGACGCCGGACCAACAGATCGGCTGGGTCCGGTCCAAGCCTCTCGACTCTGCGCCCGGCTCCAACTACCACTACTCCAACACCGGATATCTCGCCCTCGGACGGGTCATCGAGAAGGTGACCGGGCGCAGCTACGAGACGTTCATCGACACGGCCATCCTCGACCGCCTCGGGATGAGCGACAGCGGCTACGACACCGGCGATGACGGCGTCGCGGTCGGCTACTCTAGGGGCACCACCGTGGCTGCCCCGATCAACATGGTCGTGCCCCATGCCGCGGGCGCCCTGTACTCGACCACCCAGGACCTCCTCGTGTGGGAGCGAGCCCTGATCGGCGGTCACCTTCTCCGTCCCGCCAGCCTGGCCGCGATGACGACCTCCGCCGTGGACACCACGGAGAGAATCCATTTCGGCTATGGCTACGGCATCTTCGTGAGCCTGGAGCCGAGCAAACCGGTCCTCGTGCACGACGGCGGAATCAACGGCTTCATCTCACTTCTTATCCACGACCTGAGCAAGGAGATCACTGTTGTCGTCCTCACCAACCACGAGGACGCCCCGAACCTCGAGTACGTCGCGGAGACTCTCACCCTGGCCGTCGGAGGCTGAGCCTCGCGCCCTGTCGTCCTCGATTTCCACCGCAGTTTCACCGCGATCCACCAGGGAAGAACCTGCACGGGATTCTGGTGAACGTCTTGGCGACGGGCGGCGTCCAAGCTGTCAAGGGGAGGATAAGGCGGGGTGTGGCGCCGGCCAGCCAGGCGGCGGCCTTTTCGTAGGTCCAGCCGCGATCGGTGGTCAGATGGGCGTAGGGACTGTCCCCGCACAGGATCAGGAGCAGATCGGTGGAGGTATCTGGGTGAGTTCCCTGCGGGACCGAAATCAGGCAGATTGGCGCGTCGGGATCCTGCCCCAGCGGGGGTGCTCACTCGTTGCGTTGGGTAGTGACTTCGAGGCGGTCGCTGTGGCGGACGACGGCGATGGAGCCGTTGAGGTCGGTGCGGTAGACCTGCGCGCCGGCACCGGCAACCGTGGCGATCGTGCGGGCAGCGGGGTGCCCGTAGTCGTTGTCGGCGCCGACGCTGACCAGTGCGACGCTGGCCCGTGTCCCGGTGAGGAAGGCGGACGCCTGGTGGCCGGAGCCGTGGTGCGGCACCAGCATCACGTGGGCGGTCAGGTCCGCAACGGTGGCCAAAGCGTGGCCCTGCCCGGCCTCCTCGACGTCGCCGGGGAGCAGGATCCGCAGCTCACCGGAGGTGACCCGCAGCACCTGGGAGGCGTCGTTGGCGTCAGCGGAGTCCTCCTCATCGGTCCCCTCGCTGGCGAACGGGCGGATCGCGAGCACCGCCACCTGCACCGGGCCCGCCCCGACCACCATGCCGGGGCTGGCGACCGTACGCGGAATGCCCCCGGTCGCGGCCAACACCTTCCGCCACCCCGACGCGGGCTCGGTGACCCCGGACACCAGCAGGTTTCCCACCCTGCGTCCGGACAACACGCCGGTGATGCCGCCGATATGGTCGGCGTGCAGATGGGACAGGATCAGCCACGGAACGTCGGTGACCCCGAGCTGGTCGAGGCAGCGGTCCACCGCCGGCGGCTCCGGCCCGGCGTCGACCACGATCGCCTGCCCCGGTCCGACAGCGATCACGGTGGCATCGCCCTGGCCCACATCACAGCTGACCACCTGCCAGGCTCGCGGTGGCCAACCGGGCACCGCGACAGGCCGGAACAACACGGCCACCATCGCCAGCGTCAACAACACCACGAGCCAGGGACGCCGCCACAGCAGCGGCAGCCCGGCCAGGAGTGTGACACAGGTGACGGCCAGCACGCCTAGGCCGACCGGACCGACGGGCCAACTCACACTCGCCCCCGGCAATCCGCTCCCCACAGC
>Ga0366806_1011_pt1 | contig 29682 bp, 29 predicted proteins | sample TotcelN113001L14_FD_207023 | JGI IMG/M metagenome (GOLD analysis project Ga0366806, IMG submission 207023) | Enriched cells from coal bed in the Powder River Basin, Montana, United States - Total cells N11 rep3 HSBNCT.N11.300.1.L14 ...
TGATCAGCATCTACACCGACATTCCCCGCCAGATGGGCCGCGAACTGCGCTCCTACGGGGCCAACCTCGTGGTGATCCCGGACGGGAAGCCGGTCATTGACGCCAACGTCCTCCCGGCGCTGGACGCCGCCGTCGGGGACGGGGACGGGGACCTGGTCGGTCGTGCCGCCTACCGGTACGAAACCGTGACCATCAACTCCCAGCCGGTCAGCGCAGCCGGCACCGACCTGGACGGGGTCCGCGCCGTCCGTCCCTACTGGCAGGTCAGCGGCGCTTGGCCGCAGGCGGGCGAGATCCTGGTTGGTCGCGACGTGGCCGACCAGCTCGGACTCGCCACCGGCGAATCGGTCACCCTCGCCTGGTCGGCGGGCAAGAAGCAAGGTTCGGACTCCGACTCGACCGACGAGTTCACCGTCAGCGGGTTGCTGGACACCGGGGGTTCGGAGGACGCCCTGGTCATCCTCGAGCGGGCCGGCCTGGAAGGACTGACCGGTGAGGTCGGAGCGATCGACGTGGTCGAGTACAGCGTGGCGACCAGTGCCGATCAGGTGTCGGCCATCGTCACCCGGATCACCGAATCCACACCCGGGGTGGCCGCATCTCCGGTGAAACGCCTCGCACGTTCTGAGACAACCGTTCTGGCGACCTTGAGTTCCCTGTTGCTGCTGGTGACGGTGATCGTGCTGGCGCTGACAATGATCACCGTCGCCACCACGATGATGGCTGTCGTGGCCGAGCGACGGGCCGAGATCGGCCTGCGGAAAGCACTCGGCGCCGAGAACCGTTCGATCATCGGCGAGTTCCTCGGCGAAGGCATGGCGCTGGGAGCATTGGGTGGCCTGGTCGGCGGCATCGCCGGGATCGGCTTCGCTCAGGTCGTCAGCCTCAACGTCTTCGGCCGCGGGATCGCCACCGACTGGACGCTGGTGCCGATCGCCGTCCTGGCCTCGGTGGCGGTCACGGCCGTCGCCTGCATCGTGCCCGTCCGGCGGGCGGCCTACATCGAGCCAGCCATCGTGCTGCGCGGAGAGTGAGATCACATGAACCTGTTGGAATTGCGTGGCGTGACCAAGTCCTACGGCGACGTCCACGCCCTCAGGGACGTCGACCTGTGCGTCGAGCCGGGGGAGTGGCTCTCCATCGTCGGCCCGTCCGGCTCCGGCAAGTCGACGATGATGAACATCGTCGGCTGCATGGACAGTCCCACCGCCGGTTCGGTGGTTCTGGACGGGGTGGACATCGCCTCGATGAACGCATCCGGGCTGGCGCACGCCCGACGCAACACGATCGGGCTGATCTTCCAGAAGTTCCACCTGGTGGGCCACTTGAGCGCTGTCGAGAACGTGATGGTCGCCCAGTACTACCACTCCATGCCCGACCAGGCCGAGGCCCTTGCCGCGCTGGAACGGGTCGGCCTCGGGGAGCGGGCCAGCCACCTGCCGAGCCAGCTCTCCGGTGGCGAGCAACAGCGGGTGTGTATCGCCCGGGCGTTGATCAACTACCCGAAGCTGGTGCTCGCCGACGAACCCACCGGCAACCTCGATGAAGCCAACGAACTGCTCGTGTTGGACTTCTTCCGCCAACTGCACGCCGATGGCACCACCCTGATCGTGGTCACCCACGATCCAGAGGTGGCCGCCCTGGGTGACCGGCAGATCGTGCTGAACCACGGCCGGATCGTCCGCCAGATCGACAATCGGGCCAACGCCCGCGTCCCCGTAGCCCTAACCCCGCCGGGAGGACTGTCATGACCACGGCCGGCGCCTCCCGGCGGCTCCTCGCTCTCCTGCTGGGCGGGCTGGCCGTCACCGGCTGCGCCGATGCACCAGTCGACCTCAACGTGGCAGACGGCGGCTTCACCGACGGCACCTTCAACGGTCGCAGCGCCGCCGACGATCAAGGTGCGACCGGCGAGGCGACGATCACGATCAAGGGCGATGACGTGACGTCGGTCGACTTCCGCATCCGGGACTCCAACGGCAGCGTTCGGGGCGTCGACTACGGCAAGACGAACGGCGAAATAGTGAGCCAGGAGACTTACCGCAGAGCGCAGGCAGGGGCAGGGGCAGGCGACGACTACGCCGCAAGTCTGGTCGAAACCGACGATCTCAAAGCGGTCGACGCGATAACCGGCGCAAGCCTCACCTACCGCCTCTTCACGGGGGCCGTCGAGGACGCACTCACTCAAGCCAGTCGGTGACCCGTGGAAACCCGTTGCGCCGTCCCTGCCATGGGAACTCTTCTCACCATACGAGCGTGGGGGGCCGCAGCGGTCGAAGCGGTCCGTGAAGCAGTGTGGGAAGCGCACCGGCTCGAAACCCTTTGGTCGCGCTTCCGGACCAGTTCAGAGGTGGCCAGACTGATGGCACAGGCTGGGCAGTGGGTGCCGGTCGCTCCCGAAACCCGCCAGCTTCTGCTCTCCAGTCTGGAGATGCACGAACTCACCGGGGGTGCGTTCGACATCACCCTGGGCGGCGGCGCCACGGGAGCATTGGAACACTCCGGTGGCATGTTTCGTCTCGCTCCCGGCGCGCAACTCGACTTGGGCGGCATCGGCAAAGGAGCCGCCGTCGCGCGGCTGATCCAGCTCCTCCAGCTGCGAGGGGTTCGCGCTGCACTGGTGAACTTCGGAGAATCATCGATCGGAGTCATCGGCAGCCCACCAAGAGGGGAAGCCTGGCGGATCGGCATCCGATCCCCGGGAGGAGGAACCGCAGCGACCCTCGAGCTGACCGCCGGAAGCCTGTCCACCTCAGGCGACTACGAGCAGACCAGCTCGCAGCGCAACCATGTGGTCGATCCCAGCACCCATCGGGCGGCCGACTCCAACCTTCGCTCCGCGACAGTGCTGACAGCTGACCCGATAAGAGCCGAAGCATTGTCTACGGCGATGCTCGTGCTGGGAGCAGAACGCGGGCTAGCGCTCCAAGCAAAGATGGGGGGCTTCGACACCGTGCTCATCGATCATGACGGCAGGATCACCAGCACCGGCGGCCTCGGTGGCAGCTGACCCAGTCCGTCGCAGATCACGAAACAAATCGTGCGGATGAACCCCTCATGGCGTGCACTGCTCGACGCGCGGAGAGTCCCGGTATCGCTGACCAGGCTGTGACCCGGCCGTCAGGTGCCTGCCGTCCGGCTCACCGGGCACACCACATCGCAGCGGCGCGTTCAGCTAATCGGCTTATGGCGGGGTGTTCGTGGACAGCCGTCTGACTTTGGGGATCCCGCTATCCCTCGTGGCTGATCTCGATGCCCAACAGCAGGGTGTCGGCGGACGGCTGATGCCTAGTTCCCACGTCCGAGACTGGCGCGGATCGAGCGCGATCGTGCTATTGAGGGGTTGACTTGGGGCCTAGACGTTGGTTGTCTGGGCGGCTAGGGCTGGGGTCAGGAGTTGCTTCGCGATGTCCGTCGGCCTCGAGCCCGCGCCTTCTCGGTCCGGGAACTGGGGCGAGTCGAAAATCGAGGGGAGCGAGGTGTGGTTGGTGGAGGGGATGCACCGCACGAAGCCGAGGCGCCTTTCGATTCGTCGATCGCTCAGCTCGGCGGCGGCAATGGCGCTGGTCGCTCTGGTTGCCGGCTGCAGTTCGTCACAAACGGGCACTGGAGGGTTCGTTGCGGGTGACGGGAGTCTCACCCTGCTGCCTGTCGACCGGCGGCCGCCGGCCCCGGTGATCGACGGAGCTTCACTGGACGGTGAACCGTGGAGCAGCGAGCGCGCCGCGGGCAAGGTGATCGTCTATAACGTGTGGGGTTCGTGGTGTTCCCCGTGCCGGTCCGAGGCGCCTGCACTGGCATCTGCCAGTCGGAGACTGTCGGGCGTGGCGGTGTTCGTCGGTCTCAACACCCGCGATCTAGACAAGGCGGCGCCGCAGGCGTTTGTCCGCGCCTTTGACATCCCTTACGTGAACCTTTTCGACCCTGACGGAGCACTGCTGCTGAGGTTCTCGGGGCAGCTGCCGCCCAATGCGATCCCGAGCACCCTGGTCGTCGATCCGCAGGGTCGGGTGGCAGCTCGGATCATCGGCGAAACCACCGAGGCCACTCTGGTCGGTCTGGTTGACGAGGTGGCGGCCGGCAAGTGACACCGATGGAACTGGGCGATCTGGTGCGTCAGGCGGTGGGAGGTTCCGTGGCGCTGGCTCTGCCGGTCGCGTTCGTGGCCGGTTTGGTGTCCTTCTTCTCGCCGTGTGTTCTACCGTTAGTGCCGGGATACTTGTCCTATGCCACCGGAATGAGCGCGACTGCGATCACCACCGGTCAGGCCGCCCGCGGGCCCGTTGGGCGCGGCCGCTTGCTGATCGGGACTCTGGGGTTCGTGGGCGGATTCGCCGCTGTATTTACCGCCACTGGCGCGTTGATGGGTTCGGTGGGCGCGGCGTTGATCGCCTGGCAGCGTCCGTTGATGATGGTTGCAGGGTTGGTGAGCATCGGTCTAGGACTGGTCTTCGCTGGCTGGCTGCCGCTGGGGCAGGGCACCAGACGCCTCAACCTGCTTCCGCGCCTCGGCGTGGCCGCGTCCCCACTGCTGGGCATCGTCTTCGGTCTCGGCTGGACGCCGTGCATTGGCCCAGCGTTGTCGGTGGTGCTGTCGCTGGCGCTCAACGAGGGCACGGCGCTGCGCGGGGGTGTGCTCGCCTTCGTCTACGCTCTGGGGCTCGGTTTGCCGTTCGTGGTCGCCGGATTGGCGTTCGACCGTTTGGGCCTAACCCTGGGCTGGGTGCGCCGCCATCATCGCGGTATCCAGACCGCTGGAGGGGTGGCGATGATGTTGGTCGGTGTGCTGCTCCTCACTGGGTGGTGGGACGCTTTCATGGCCATCCTGCGGCAGTGGACCAGCAACTTCACCGTGGCTATCTGACACCACTGGTTTTACTGGTCGCTCTCTGCCACCTGGAAGTGGATCATCTTGGGGATGCCAGCAGGTTGTGGTTTCGCGCTGTCAGCTGGGCTATCGAACCGCGCGGGACGCTGACGTCGCAACGAGGCGAGGGCACGGCCGGCGAGCCAGGTGGCGGCCAGGAGAGTGATGACCAGCTCCAGCGGTTCCGCAGCTCGGCTGGCGGGCGTGGTGCCGGTGCGTAGCGGCAGATCGGCTACCCCGTCGCGCATGACGACTTGTCCGTAGGGGTCGATCAGTCCGCTGACGCCGCTGGTGGTGACTACCGCTGGTGGGTTGGCTCGGGCTTCGGTTGGCGAAGACATCCAATCCTGAGTTACAGCAAGCTTCATTGTGGGGCCGACATCGGCGGCCGTTGCGGGCAGCCGATCTATGCGGCCCAGTCCGGCGTAGTGACCAAGGCTGCCGCGGGCGGCTACAACGGCGGGTCGGGTGTCAACGCTCGCATCAACCACGGCCAGATCGATGGTGTGACTGTCGAGACGGCCTACCTTCACATGAGCCAGTTGAAGCTTCGTGGCGGGCAGCGAGTTAACAAGGGCGAACTCATCGGGCGTGTTGGTTCGACGGGGCTGTCTACCGCCTGCCACCTGCACCTCTCGTTGTACAAGAACGGTGCCAGCAGTGACCCGCTCGAACACGTCAAGAAGTGCCTGGCCTGACGATCCTGCGCGACGCGTCGCGCGAGTAATCGGCCGGTGTTCGGCGGCAAGGGGATGCCGGCAGGGTGATCCCGAGCGTCAAGACTTGTTGATCCGGCCGCTTGGCGATAGCATCGTCAAATGACGATCATAGACCGAGAGGCCGTGAAACCTCGGCAAGATCAGATGGCGCCAGCTGCGGCGTTGTTCCACAGCTTGGGTGACCCCACCCGACTGGCGATCCTGCACCACCTCCAGTTGGGCGAGCACCGGGTTCGGGAACTGACAGCACATCTGGGATTGGCTCAGTCGACGGTGAGCGCCCACTTGGCGTGCCTGAGGGAATGCGGTCTGGTGTCGTCGCGGCCGCTGGGGCGGGCCTCGATCTTCTCCCTGGCCTGTGATGGGGAGCTCAGGCGATTGTTGGCTGCGGCGGAAGGCTTGCTGCGATCCACTGGGTACGCAGTGCAGTTGTGTACCCGTCTGGATGGACCACAGGGGTCGGTCGCAGGCACTGCTAGAGCTATGGGCGGCTGAGCCGCAGGTCTGGGTGGGCCGCATCATGCCGTCCGCACCTGTTCAGGCGTGGCAGCGGGTGCTGGCCGCCAACTGTTGACACCCGACGATCTGAGAGGAGTTCCCGATGGGAGCTGGCCATGACCATGAGGTAGCGGCTGCGAACCGGACCCGCCTGGTGATCGCCTTCGTGATCACGTCCACCGTGCTGGTCGCGGAGGTCATCGGTGCGCTGGTGACAGGGAGCCTGGCGCTGTTGGTCGATGCCGGCCACATGCTCACCGATGCTGGCGGACTGCTGATGGCATTACTGGCGGCCAACGCGATGGCCCGACCTCCGAGTATCCGGAGAACTTGGGGCTGGGCGCGGATCGAGATCCTCGCCGCCGGGGCTCAGGCAGCCGTTCTGCTTGCAGTGGGTATCTACGCGTTCATCGAAGGTGTGCAGCGGCTCTTCGCACCACCGGAGATGAGTTACGGCGGGCTATTGATTCTTGGGATCATCGGCTTGGCGGCCAACATCGCCTCGGTGGTGGTCTTGTCCGCCGGCCGCGGCCACAACCTCAACATGCGCGCTGCATTCCTGGAGGTGGTCAACGACGCGCTCGGGTCGGTGGCGGTGATCGTGAGCGCCCTGGTCATCGCGACGACCGGCTGGACGCAGGCGGACGCGATCGCCGGCATGGCGATCAGCGTGTTGATTTTCCCCCGGGCAGTGAAGATCCTGCGCGAGGCCGGCAGCGTACTGCTCGAAACGGTCCCGGACGGCCTGGACCTCGTCCAGGTCCGGACGCACATAATGGGAGTTCCCCACGTCAGCGACGTCCACGATCTCCACGCCTCGCTGATCGGAACCGGATTGCCGGTACTGACCGCCCACGTGGTTCTTGAGGACAGCTGTTTCCGCGACGGGCACAGCCACGAGTTACTCGATCAACTCCAAGACTGCGTCCGGCAGCATTTTCCGGTGAGCGTGGAACACTCGACGTTCCAACTCGAACCGGTCGCCCATGGCGACCATGAAGGGGAAACCCACGCCTGACCGGTGCGGCGCCGGTCGTCCCGGGCTATGCAGCGGCTGTTGGCTCAGTCTGGCCTGCCGAGAGCGGGGGCAGGGGACGCGACCGCGCCCCATGTCCGTGAAATCGCGTAGCCGTTGGCGATGACTACGCCCTCACCTCCTCGCGCTCCCGCTACCTGCGCAGCCAGTGGATAAGGCGGGGCATGCGTGACAGGGACGAGGTTACCGAGCTGGCTCTGGCCACAACTCTGGGTGACCGCGTGGCCCTTTCGGAGTTCATCCGCAAGACGCAGGCGGACGTGTGCTTTGTCTCGCGGCTCTCCCGTCCTAGCGTCGGCGACGGCTTGACGCAGGAGATCTTGCGGGGGTCCTGTCGGCGCTACCTGCGTTCGAGGGGCGCTCAAGTGCTCTGCATAGCTCGAGCATGCGACGGTCGTGAACTCCGGCCTGAGGAGCTTGCCTCCGGTTCAGCCAGCGCTGAGGAGGAGCGTCGTCAAAAGGGTCGACGTCAGGCTGTGCGCCTGCCGAACGGGCTGGGCTGCCTGGGCTCGGACTGTCAGTGCGGCTCTGGCTCCGCCTGCCAGCATCCCCAGCAATCGTCGCAGACGGCCAGCAGCTGAGGCCGAGTCAGCTCGATGTGGCCTTGATTCGCCGCAACCGCATGAAGTTCGTGGCCACGAAGACGCTGGATAGCGACATCGACGAATCCTGCGATCAGCGGGTTGAGGTGGCCCATTACAGCCAGGGGGATCGCTGCGACGTTGTAGCCGAACGCCCACACCAGGTTCCCGCGGACCGTGCGGAGGGTGCGCCGTGAGAGTTCGATGGCATCTGGGATGACGTCGAGGCTCCGTCGCACCAGGATGATGTCGGCGGACCTCATCGGCATATCGGTGCCGCTGGCCACCGCCATCCGGAGACTGACAGTTGCCAGGGGCTGCCGCGTCGTTGATGCCGTCCCCGACCATCGCGACCCGTCGGTCATCGGCATGAAGCTTCTTGATACCTCGGCCTTTCGCTGGGGCCCCACCAATCGGGCCACCTCCTCGGCCGCGCTGCGCCGGTCGCCGGTCAGCAGGATGGTCCGGAGCCCCAGTCTCGTATGCGGGCCACAACCCCCGGAGCAGAGCCCTTGATGGTGTCCGCGACGCTGAGGGAGCCCGAAATGGTCCCGTCGATGCCGATCAGGGTCGCGGTTCGACCGGCGGACGCCGCGGTCTCGACCGCGGCTATCGCCTCGTCGGGTACCGCCAACCCACGCTCCCGCATCAGGCTGTTGCCGAGCAGCACCTGGCGCTGAAGGCCGGCCGTCGACCACGACGCCCTCGACCCCGGACCCCGGCTGCGCCTCCACCCCGCTCGTTGAACTCGACCTCGTCCTTGCTGTGGTTTTGCTCCAAACCGCATCTGACTGGGCTGTGTCCTCAACGCGCACGGGCCGGGTGCGGCGCCGTCTATGACTGCGGGGCGAGGGTGAGTTGGCGTCGGTGGTGCTCGAAGTGCTGGGTGGGGTAGTGGTAGATATCGGCCAAGGTCATGTAGGGCTTGAAGTAGGGGTCCCACGATGCCGGGTAGTGCATGCCTCTGGCCAGGTCTTCGTCTCTGTCGTGTCCAGGTGGCGCAGCAGCCGCGTGATGACCGTGTCGAAGGCGGGACCGAGCCGGGCCGGGCAAACGATCCTGTTGCCGACAGCTGAGGTGAGGTAGTTGATCTGGTGGAACGGTGTGGTTGCCGCTTCGAGGGCGCAGGAGAAGGCGCGGCTGATCGGGTTGGGTGCGCGGCCGAAGGCCAGGACCAGGATTCGGAGTCGGAGGACGAGCAGGTACCCTAAGTACATGTGGAACAGCAATTCCTCATTGGTCCATTTGGTGCCGTTGAACGCGCTGCGAAGCTCCAGCACAGTCGCGTTGTCCAGCAGTTTGTGGAAGGTGAGCCGGGCCTGTTCCAGCTCGATTAAGGTGGTCTTTCGGTCCACGGTCATCACCTACGAGGTGATCGCGGCTAGGGCGATCGCCAAGATCTCGCGGGTCAGCTCGAGTTTCCCGAGGTACCAATTCCAGTCGAATAACGGCGTCCCGTCCGGATTCTTGTCCGCCGCTTGAAGATCGAGTTGGACTCGACCATCAGGGGTCGCGCCGACCCGGACGCTGGTGGGCACACTGTGAAATGTCCACAAACCGCGTGGCGTCGCCCGCAACGGGTCACGACGCTTGGCGCCTTGCGCTCCTCGCTACCGGGACGGCCCCTTCGCGCCTGTTTGTGTCCTCGCGCTGATCACGCCAAATCTCAAGCAAGTTCGTACACGAGAGAGGATTTCAAGTGGCACGCACCTATGTCGCCGTTACCGAGGATGATCTGACTGGCGAGGTCGTCGAGCAGAAGGACGCCGAAAGCATCGAGTTCGCTGTCAACGGCAAGAGCTACACCATCGACCTTGGCAAGAAGAACGCCGCCGAGTTCCACAAGTCGTTCGACAAGTACATCGCTGTGGCCACCAAGGTCGGCGGAGCCGGTACGCGTAAGCCTGCCCGCGGAAGCAAGGAAGACCTGGCCGCCATCCGTGGGTGGGGCAAGGAGAATGGCTTCAAGGTGTCCGAACGTGGACGGGTGAGCGCCGAACTGGAGGACGCCTACCGCAAGGCCCATTGACACCGAGTGCGGCTAACGGAACAGCAACCGCCGATCCTCGGGGGTGCGGTTAGCTGGTCCCTGACAGGATGCCGGACCCTCTCCTGGCTCCTCCGACATGAATCCACCGGGTTGGACGAGCAGCCGTACTGAGATCCGAGCGGGTTGTATGTTCTCTGCAAAATCGCCCGTTTGTGGCCGGCCGTAGGCTGGAGCGCGCTGGATGCGCCGGGTTCGGGTGCTCTCTTGAGTCGAGATGAGCGTGGGCGGTGCTTTGTGTGTCGTATGGGGTCGGCGTCCTGCGCCGGTGGCAGAGGCAAGAGTGCCACCACCGGATCATCTGGTACGGGGGTTAGCTTCAGTTGTCACCCCTTGTCACTGTAGGAGGGCCCCGTGAAGTGTCGAAAGAACGTGGGCGAGCTGACTCCGACCGAGAAGGCGCAACTCGTGCAGGCCTTTCTGGACTTGAAGGATCCGGCCAAGTCGCCCAGCAGGATCCCGGCCGCGGCCACGCGGGTCACTACCGGCGGCGGTACTCCGAACCGCTACGACGACTACGTCTGGCTGCACAACACTGTCGGCGTGGGCGCCCACCGTGGTCCGGCGTTCGGGCCGTGGCACCGGGAGTTCCTGCACCAGTTCGAGTTCGACCTGCAGCAGGTCAGCGGTGACCCGCACCTGACTCTGCCCTATTGGGACTGGACCACGGCCCGCAGTTCGGCCAGCGCCGGCTGGCCGTTCACAAATGACCTGCTGGGCGGGTTCGGTAGCGCTGGCCCTGGTGTCACGACCGGAGTGGTGACCTCCGGACCTTTCGCGAACCCGGCGACGTGGCGGATGAACATCAGGCGGACGGGGGATAGCGACGTCACCTTGAAGCGGTCCAACGGCATCCCCAACGGCAACCAGCTGCCCACCAGGGCTGACGCGCTGCTGGGTCTCGGTGTGGGCGTGGCCGCGGGCACGACCTGGCCCGACGTGTACGACTTCGCGCCGTGGAATGACACGACCCAGCCCGGCCCTACCAACGCCCAGATCCTCGGCTCCTTCCGCAAGTACCTGGAGCGGCTGTTGCACGACTTCGTCCATGTTTGGATCGGCGGGGCGTGGGAGTTCAACGCACAGGGCAACCCCGGCGACGGCGGCCATATGACCTTCCCGGCGGTGGCGGTCAACGATCCGGTGTTCTGGCTGCACCACTGCAACGTGGATCGGCTGTGGTCGATCTGGCAGCGCAAGGCCGCCGCCGCCGGCTACCTGCCGCAGGTTCCGGGCACCGCCACCGCCGGCCACAACGGTGACGACCTGATGGTCAACCTCAGCGATGCCTCCTGGTTCAACGCACCCATGTTCTCCACGCCCAACGACGTCGAGGACCACCACGACCTGGACTACTGGTTCCACACCGATCTGCCGCAGGTCACCCTGGACACCCCGTCGGTCAGCTTCGGCACCGTTCCGGAACTGCTGACCACCTTCCGTCCGATCATGTTCACCGTGCGGACCTGCCAGCCGGTGCGCTTCGAGCTCACCGCTGTCACCGGCACCAACTTCGCCGCCCCGGCAGCTCAGGGCACGGTGGTGGTCGATCATGTCCACACCTCCGACACCGTGACGGCGCGGGTCTACGTCCAGTTCCAGGCCGGCGGGACGCTGAGCCTTCCCCAGTCGGGGACGGCGACCGTCCGCGCCTACATCGTGGACAGCGACGGCTATGACGCGGCCAACCCGGGCGACCAGTTCACGCTGAACACCTGGACGGTGAACCTGTCGGCGACCCCGGTGGCCCGCCCGCGGGCGGCGATCTCGCTGGTGCTCGACCGGTCCGGCTCGATGTGGGCCGGCGCCGGGGTGGCCGGCACGCGCTACGACCTGCTCAAGGAGTCCCTGGCCGTGGTGCGGGATGTGATGCGGCCCCTCGACGGCGTGGGAGTGGTCACCTTCGACGACCTGACCACTGTGCTCGACCAGATCACCGCGATGGGCTCTCAGCCGACCACCCCTGGTTCCGGGCGGGAGGTGCTGGAATCGGCCATCGCCTCACCAGACCTCGTCCCGCGCGGCCTGACTGGGATCGGGCAGGGCATGATCGAGGGCGCCGACATCCTGGACACCGAACGGCTCAGCGCCGGGACGCCGTACCAGCAGTTCGCCCTGTGCGTGATGACCGACGGCAACCAGAACCAGACTCCCGGGGTCACCGACGCCTCAGTGACGGCAGCGATCGCTCCCTACACCAGCTCGGTGTACGCGATCGGGCTGGGCAACCCCGGCGGGGTCAGCGACGCCGTGCTCACCTCAATCTCGCGCTACATGCTGATCACCGGCGACATCACGGTCGCTGAGCGCCGATTCCGGCTGACCAAGTACTTCATCCAGATCCTGGCCGGGATCACAAGGAGCGCGATCGTCGTCGATCCCCAAGGGGACCTGGCGATCGGCAGCGAGCATCGGATCCCGTTCGTGCTGGGCGAGCAGGACCACCAGGTCGACGTGATCGTCCTGTCGCCGCTGGCCCGACTGCTGGAGGTCGTGCTCGAGGCTCCCGACGGGAGCGTCATCGATCCGGCCTCAGGTTTGCCCACGGTCCAACATCAGGCGAACCTCGACGACGTGCTGTACCGGTTGACCCTTCCGCTCGACCCAGCGATCGCCACAACGGGGGCCTGGACAGCGGTGCTCAGGCTGCCCAAGGACGCCCTGGACAAGCTGGCCGAGGACCGTGACGGCTGGCAGGACCGACTGGCACAAGTGGGCCGGTCCGGGACCGTCCCCTACAGCCTGATCGTGCAGAGCTACTCCGACGTCGAGCTGGACGCCGAAGTGAAGCCTTCGCTGTGCGTGGCCGGGGACAAGGTCGAGTTGGTGGCCCGGCTGACGGCGTTCGGGCAGCCGTTCACCAGCCGCGCCCGCGTCAGCGTCCGAGTCACCGAGCCTGCCGGGACCGAATCGCTGGTCATGCTGGATCCCCAAGGTGACGGCAGCTTCACCACCGTCCTGGCCACCGTGGACCCAGGCGTATACCAGCTGCGGTTCCAGGCCGTGGGACGCGGCAGGGGAGTGAGCCGCTTCCAGCGCGAGGAGGTGCGGACTGTGGCGGCCTACAAGACAGAAATCCCCAAGTCGGACGGTGAACCGGGCGACGACAAGCGGGACCAGCGCGCCCGGCGGACTCACGAAGTGGAGGCCCGACCAATGAGTGAACCCAACGAAGAAGGACGCCGCAAGCCCCAAGCCGAGGAGTTCGGGCTGCTGGAACAGCCAGTCGAAGAGCCCGAGGGTGGGCACGATGAGGACCACGAGGCAGCCGCCGTGGGGCACATCGAAGGCGGCCACGGACCAGACGAGGACCCACACGGCGAGCACGCCGACCATGACGCGATGTTCTTCCGGGCCTGGCAACGCACAGACCAGGGGAACATCATCGAGCTCCGGCCCGACGAGATCGAGCGGGACACGAGCACCTTCGAGGAGGGTCGCGACCCGGGCATCGGACCCGACCCACAGACGTCCCCGATCGGACACGACCACGAACACGATGATCCACACTGAACCCTAGGCAACCAATCGCAGCCCCAGCATCGAGCGGCTCCACAGACACCGCAGGACGAGTGAGAAGAAGCGGCGGGATCAGCGAGTCAGATCCACCGAGCGACCATTAGGCCAACACCCGTACAGAGCGGTCCTCAGCAGTGCCAACCGGACATGCGAATCACCACGCCGGGTCGGTCGCAGGAGAAAGCACCTTGGCCGAACCACTGGTCATCGCCAGGATCACTATCTCTAGGTGGCGATCGGCGGCTAAATGGGTGCGTTCCCCGTCCACCGACCGTATGGCGACGAGACTGGTGTCTATGGACACTTTCGTGCTGAGCTGCCCGCGCTGCAAGAAGACCTTCTCAAGTGATAGCGCCGACCATCTTGCGGACACGCTGCTCGCCCATTTGAAGGCCGAGCATGGGCACGCGCCGCCACGTGAACATGTCCTGGCGCGAATCGAGCGCCACAACCCGTCCACCTGACTGGAGCGTTGCGGCCGTTCCCACCTGAACAGCGGCTACGGCAAGTGGTTGCCCAGCCAGCGAAATGGTCAGTCGAGAGGGCTGGCGCGATCCGGTGTAGCGCGTACTTGATCCATGTCGGTGGAGTTGGGCACCCAGGTCCAGGAGCCCAGTTCCGGGCCGCCGCTTCGCTTCGTGAGCTCGTCCACCAGAACCCTGATCGGAACCCGTGACAGGTCGAACTCCTCACCGAGCAACTCGAGAGCGACTGCGGCATCCTCGCGGCCACACCTGCGGAACTGATCGGGCAGCAGCTCCAGGGTTCGGGCCAAGACCAGCAGCGTTCCCACTGATGGCCTCACATCGATCGCCTTGCTGCCATGACCGCGGAGGCCACTGAGGGCCTCCTGAATCGTGCCCATGGCGAGGCCGGACTCCCGGGCAAGCTGGGCGGCCGACCAGCGCCTGAGGTGGCGGGCCGCGTCTATCAATACTGACTCCGGTGGCGTGCTCATTAGGAACCAAGGTAGGGGGCTGGAGTGGGGAAGTGCGGGAACACGCGGTCGCCAAGTCCACGCGTTTGCTTGGCGGCGCCGGCCGGGTGGTCGTTGCTGCAGTGCTGTTGCTGCTATCGGCTGTCCGGATTGATCCAGACCGTGCTGGACACCGGGTTCAAACCCCAACCGCTCGGCCTAACCTGACGCGTTCTCGGCCTGGGTCACGTGTCTAGTTGGGGTGTACTCCGGTGGATGCCTTTTGAGACCCCTGGTCCGGGGCCGCAGCTGGCTCGCTAGGGATATCCACCCACTCCGAGGCGCACCCAGGGCACCGATAGATCGGGACGCCCTCGAAGAGCTGACCCGTGCTGACGGTTCCACAGGCATCCTGGCAGGGGTTAGCCACAAGATGGCGAATCATGGGCACCATGGTGGCCTTGAGTCCAGTGAATTGCACAAGCGGAGGTGGCTTCTCCGGTCCGGGCGAGGCCGGGCGGGCAGCGAAGGCCGGTCCGATCGAGGCCGAGCACCCGTGCAAACGGCTCCACGCATCCCGGCAGGGGTTAGGTACAAGATGGCGGACCATTCATGTGCCGCATTGTCGGCCCCCGCTGGCCGGTCAGCTCGTGAATGAGGAGCCGCTGTCGCTGGACCGCATGAGAGCTTCCGCGGTGACTACGAGTATTTCGAGCTGGCCGTCGGGCAGGGTGCGCGAAGTGATGGCTTGGGGTGGCTGTCCGACTCCGCCGCGTTGGTCCCAGGTCGCTCCGGCGTCGGTGCTGGCGAAGACTCTTCCGTCGGGAGCTACACCAACCACCGTCTGGTCGTCGGTGAAGTGGACGAGTTGCAGCAATGGCGCTTCCGGGTGGACGGTCCAGGTGGCGCCATTGTCGGTGGAGCGGGCGGGTCCAGACCGGCTGGTGGCGAGTAGGGTGCTGCCCGATGGTGAGGTGGCCAGCGCGTGGGTGGCGACGGGCGGTTCCAGGGTGGTCCAGCTCTTCCCATCGATTGTGCGTAGCACGGCCGATCCGTCGAAGCCGACCACGCCGGACTTTGACGCGGTTAGCGCATGGAAGTCGGTCTGCCCTTGGCGCGAGAGGGCCGACCAGGTCTGACCGGCGTCGGTTGACTCGATCAGGCCGACAGGGTTCGGCATGTCGACCCCGACGCCTGGGTGACCCGAGGAGTAGAAGTGGTCAGGTCCCGCAGCGGTAAATCCCATGAGGTCGATGACGGGCCCTATCTGGACCGGACCTGTGGTGTCGTACCGGAAGAGGCCGTCGTGCGTGGCCAGGTAGACCTTGTCGTCGGCGGGGTTGAACGCCACACCGTGCACGTGTTCACTCGGAAGGCCCGAGCGCGGCGCGAGTTGCGCCGGATCTCTGGTCTGCTGCGAGGAATTGGGAGCGCCAACCGTCGAGCAACCTGCCAGGGCCATGACCAGGAGCGGACCGGTGAGCGCGCGGGAGATACGCATTCGGCTTGTGGGGATCGTGAGCATCGGCAAGAGGTTGTTCCGTTCGTCATGGCGCTCTGCAGATCGTGAGGGCGCTCTAGGATTGTGGCGAATTCCGATGACGGATCGCGGGTGCACCGTCCTCGCGGTCCCCAGGCTGGCTAGCCTAGATGCCCATGACGAGAAGGATAGCGCTACCGAGAATGGCCGCCGCGGGTGGTGGCGCAGCAACGACAATGACGCCTGCGCCTTGCTTGGTAGACGCTCTTGCGGCCACAACCCCATCGACTAATCCTTGGAAGGTGCCGCACAAATCTCTAGCGGCTTGTTCCCGCGGTGAGCCTCGAAAGGCCGGCAGCCCAGATGGCAGGAGCCAGGCCGTCGGGACCCGACAGGGCCGTGAACGTCGGGGCCGCCGTCGCCCGCTGGCGAACGGGCGTAAGAGATCGCCGGGACGTAAGCCGGGGTGAGGGCCCAGCTCGGAAATCTCGGAACTGGAGTCTTTCGATTGAACAGGTCGGCCGCGAGCGCGAACGCGCCGGGATGTTGCACAGTTCAGGAAGGTTGGCCGGCGGGCTCGGGCAATCGTGGCACCTTGAGCTCCACCGGCTTGCTGCGGTTCGGATCGGCCTTCTGCGAATATGTCACTCCGGATCCCAGGAGGCGGACGTGAACGAGGTCGTCGGGCGCCATGCCCATGGCCCGGATTTGATCGGTGGGCAGCTCTAGAGCGAGGTCCTCTCCGCCGCTGGTTGCGCGAATGCGGATTCGGCTGGTCGCTCCCCGCCACGTCACGTCCATGACGCGCGCGTTGGGCAGGCTTGCTGTAGTCACTGCGAACTGGTTGGGGCGCAGCATGATTCGGGCGCTGGGCCCGCCGGCGTGGTGTCGATGGCGGATGGGTACCGGGCCGAGTGACGTCAGGGCGGTGTCGCCGTCGATATGGGCGGTGAGGAAGCAGGTGTCGGCTAGGAAGGCTGCGATTTCTGGGGTGGTTGGGTTGTCGAATAGTGTCTGGGGCGCTCCGGCCTGCATGAGTTGGCCTTTGTCGAGAACGCCGACGGTGTCGCCGAAGGTGAGTGCTTCATCTCGATCGTGGGTTACCAGGATTGCTGTCATGCCGGTGGCATCGAGCACCTTCATCACAGAGCATCGCGCGCTTTCGCGAAGTGCGGTGTCGAGAGCACTGAACGGCTCGTCGAGCACGATCATGCGCGGGTTGGCGGCGAGAGCTCGAGCGAGTGCGACGCGCTGTTGTTGGCCGCCCGACAGCTCGTGTGGGTAGCGGTCGAGGAGTTGAGGCTCGAGAGCGACGAGTCCGGCGGCGTCCTTGATGTGGCGGTGCCGGTTGGCGCGCGAGGCGACTCCGAATCCGATGTTGCGCCTGACTGTGAGATGAGGGAACAACGCGCCGTCTTGGGGAACGTAGCCGACCGCGCGTCGGTGGGCGGGGACGTACGCCGTGGGTCCGGAGACTTCCTGACCGTCGAGGGAGATCGTGCCGCTGTGGATGCCCGCCAGCCCGACGACTGCCCGGAGCAAGGTGGTCTTCCCGCTACCGGATGCGCCCACGACGGCGAGGCGGGATCCCGGAGTTAGGGCTAAGGAGACGTCTCTGAGCGCGACCACCTCTCCGAGACGCACGGTCACGGCGTCGAGGGACAGGGCTGTCATGGCTTTCCTTTCTGGCTGGTGCGCCGCGTTTGGGCGAACAGAATGGCGACAGCGGGTATCGAGGTGAGAATCAGCAGCAGCGCGTAGGGGGCGGCGTCTGTGTAGGCGACCGAGTTGCTGGCAGACCAGAATTGAGTGGCGAGCGTGCGAGTGCCGTTGGGCGCGAGCAGCAGCGTGGCGGTCAGCTCGTTCGCGATGCCTAGGGCGACTAGGGCGGCGGCCGCTGCCGCTGACGGCGCCATTACCGGCAGGGTTACCCGCAGCCTCGACCGGGCGGGAGACACGCCCAGGGCTTGCGCGGCCTCCTCCAGCACGAGGGGCGCTTGCGCCAGGCCGGAGCGGAGGGCGACCAGGGCACGGGGCAGGAACATGATCGCGTAAGCGACCAGAACGGTCACCACGGTCTGGTACAGCGATGGCGCCAGCCGGACAGTCACGGTCACCAGGGCCAGCGCGATGATGATCCCTGGCAGGCTGCTGGCCAGGACCCCCGCCCCCTCCAGGACCCGCGAGACACGGCTGGGGCGACGCACGGATAGCCAGGCGGTTGGGGCGGCCAGGACGATCGTCACCGCAGCGCCCAACAGTCCCAGTAGCGCGGTGGTCAGGATGGCTTGCGGCATCCATCGCTGCGCCCAGGGATCGCCGACGGTGAGCCACCCTGCCAGGACCACCAGGGGCACGCCGAGCGCAGCCGCCAGATAGCCAACGAGCACGAGGGTCGTTGGCAGTGTCGCGGTCGCGAGGCGCGTCCGGGTAGGAATTGTGGCGGCCCCGGAACCAATCCGGGCATAGCGCAGGTTTCCCCGTGTGGAGCCCTCGACGGCCAGGAGGACGAGGCAAAGCAAGGTCAACACGATACCCAGCGCGTTCGCCGCAGGGCCGGCGAACGTCGACTGGAACTGGACCATAATCGCGGTCGTGAAGGTGTTGAAGCGAATGAGGGAGAACGCACCGTACTCGGCCAGGAGGTGTAGACCGACTACCAGCCCACCGCCCCAGATGGCGAGCCGCAGTTGGGGCATCACCACACGGCCGAAGACCGCCCAGGGGCCAAGGCCGAGGGACCTCGCTGCATCCTCCAGCGCCGGGTCCAGTCCGCGCAGTGCTGCAACCGCCGGCAGGTAGACCAGCGGGGAGTAGGCCAGCGTTGAGATGAACAGGCCTCCACCTAGTCCGCCGATCGAGGGCACGACCCCGACCCAGGCGTAGCTGCTGACAAATGCCGGCACCGCAAGGGGGGAGGCCAGCGCTACGCTCCACACCCGTCGCCACGGCAAGTCGCTGCGCTCGACAAGCCAGGCTCCTGCGACACCGACGAGCACGGTGAGCGGCACCCCGAGCAGCACCAGCAGGACCGTGTTGAGGAGCAGTTCGGCTACCCTCGGCCGGAAGATCAGCGGCGCGAGCACATCCCAGCCGGTCTGTACGGCGACGACCGCAGAAAACCCGACGGGCACCAGCATCAGCACCGTGACGATGACGGCGATGGCGACCGGTGCCGAGGAGGGCCGCGGGCCAGTGCGCGCGGCCCTCCTGGTCGTCGTGCTGGTCAGAGGAGGCCAGCCGCCGTCATGAGGCTGATCACCTCGGTGCCGTTCAGGGTGGCCGGATCCACGCTCGGAGCGACGAGGGTGTCCAGTGCGGGCAGGGCCGGGTTAGCCGGGACGCCACTCGCCACGGGGTATTCCATGCTCGTACCGGTACGCAGCACGTCCTGCCCGTCCTTGCTCGTGATGAAGGCGAGGAAGGCCTGCGCGGCGGCTTGGTTCTTGCCGGCGGCCAGTACGCCTCCGCCGGAGACGCTTACGAAAGCTCCTGGGTCCTTCTTGCCGAAGAAGTGCAGCTTGGCGTTGGCGCTGTTCTCCTTGGTGCCCGCCTGATCAATGAACCAGTAGTAGTGGTAGATCAGACCAGCGGGGATCTCTCCGGCGTTCACTGCACGCATCACCGCGCTGTTGCCCTGGTAGGGCGTGTAGTTCGCCTTCATCCCGGCGAGCCACTCCTCGGTGGCGGCTGTGCCCTTGAGCTGAAGTAGTGCCGACATGATCGCCTGGAAGTCGGCCCCGCCGGGTGAGGCCGCCCACCGCCCCTTCCACGACGCATCGGAGAGGTCAAGCAGCGATTCGGGGAGCTCCGTATCGGGGAGCGTCGAAGGGTTGTAGACCAACACCGTTGATCGCGCTGCGATGCCGGTCCACTTGTCGGTAGAGGGTCGGTATCCGGCTGGTACCTGCGCCAACGTGTCTGCGTCCACGCCGGTGAACAGTCCGGCATTCTCGACCAGAGACATGGCCGGGGAGTTCTCGGTCAGGAAGACGTCGGCGGGGGAGGCGTTGCCCTCCTGGACGATCTGGTTGGCGAGTTCGGAGTCGGAGCCGTGGCGCAGGGTCACCGTGACGCCGGTCTTGGCTTGGAACTCGTCGGCCCACTCCTGCGTGAGCTCCTCGTGTTGGGCGTTGTAGACCGTGATCGCCGTGCCCGCCAACGAGTCGGGGGCGGCGCTGGGTGGGGCTCCCTGCACGCTGGTGCCGCAGGCGGTCAGGGCGAGAGACAAGACCGCGGCGGCAATCAACTGTGGGGCGGGGGGTTTCATCGGATCCTTACGTAGCTTAGCTTAGCCTAACCTAACCTCATCAGGAGCAGGAAATTGGGTCGAGCGGCACTGCCATGGTCAACATGATGTGGCGGTCGAGACCGCCGATGTGGTGCTGATGCGCCCCGACCCTTTGGACGCGCCTGTCGCGCTCCGTTTTGGCAAGGGCACCGTCCGCAAGGAGAGGCAGAACCTCGCCTGGGCCGTCGGGTACAACGTCCCCGCGTTGCCGATCGCGGCTGGCGTGTTCTACCCCGCGTTCGGGTTGGTGCTGCGACCGGAGTTTGCGGCACTGTCCATGTCCGGCTCCACGGTGATCGTGACCGTCACGCGCTGCCGCTCAAGCTGCTGCGGCTGCCTAACCAGCAGATGCCCGCCGAGCCGCAAGAGGCCTGGGGGCGGCGAAGCCGATCGCGCTGGTCCCGGCCGGGACCCGCTGATCGGAGGGTGCGCAAACCATCCCCGGCGTCGCCCACCGCACCCGCGGCTTCGGCAAACCTTAACCCTGCACGCATCGAATAAAGACCTGGCTCGGCGAGAGTGGTCAAGCCCGGCCAGAAACTCGGTCAACGTAAACGTGACGGAGCCGTGAGGCTTGATCACTAACCACTGGAGTAGACACAGATGACCAAACTGGTCAACCGATTCATCGGCACGACCCTAGTTGCTCTCGCTGGAGTGAGCTTGGCAGCTTGTACCACCACCACTCCAGAGCCCTCCGATCGAGCAACGCCAAGCGCCACGACGTCGACAGCCCAATCCCCCGGTGCAGCAACCGGCGTTACCGGCACGGTGTGGGTCGCCAACGAAGCAGGCAACAGCCTGACCGTCATCAATGCCGCCACAAGTGAGGTCGTCACCACGCTGACCGGGGTAGCGACGCCGCACAACGTTCAGGCGAGTGCCGACGGTGCCAGGGCGTACGCAGTCAGTGGTCACGACAACACGGTCATCGCCGTGGACGCCGCCACCTACAAGGTGTCCGCGGCGGCACCCAGCGGCTCCTCACCCGCCCATGTGATCGACGCCGTCAAGGGCACAAAGGTGTATGCGACCAATTCCGGGGACGGCACCGTCTCGGTCTACCGTGCACCGGGTCTCAAGCCGGCCGGCGTCATCACCCTGGGCGGGATGCCGCACGGCTTGCGGCCATCGGCCGACGGAACGGTCATCGCGGTGGCAAACACCGGCGCCAAAACGCTCGATCTCATCGAACCCGACGCGCGCCGTAAGACCACCTCGGTGCCGCTGACCGGGAAGCCCGTGCAGGTCGCCATTGACGCCTCCGGCCGGTACGCATATGCAAGCATCGCCGATCCCGCCTCGGTGGTGAAGGTAGACCTCGCCGATGGCCTGATCGTGGCTACGGTGCAAGTGTCGGCCTCACCTGTTCAGCTCTTCCTGGCCGCAGACGGCCGGACTCTCTTGTCGGCAGATCAAGGAACCGAAGCCAATCCCGGGGACAGGATCAGCGTCATCGATCCGGGCCCGATGACGGTCAAGGGGACAGTACGCACCGGCTCGGGCCCGCACGGCCTAGTCATCGACCCCACTGGGACACGCGCCTGGGTGACCAACATCTATGACGACACCGTCAGCGTGATAGACGTTCCCAATCTCTCGGTGCTCGCCACTCTTAAGGTAGGCGACATGCCCAACGGCGTAAGCTTCGCCCTCCCCGAGCCGACCCCAACCAGCGCATCGACGATCTCGCTGAATATCCCCAGGTTCTCACCGGCGCCAACCGACGGCGAACACGGCGGTCATTGATCGCGTACTGCATTCTGGCGACTGGCACGGGACGGATCCTTTCTTGTTCCGGGATAGGCCGGTTGGCATCGCCCAGCGTTTGATGGCGGGCACGTAGGGCGCCGAGCTGGTCGGCTGGGACGGATTGCTGACCGACGATGCGGTTAGGCCTTCTCCATCGCGGCCCAACCGACTCGTGATCGGGTCGGACCTCTCCATACATCCTGACCGCCCCGGCCTTCAGGTCAGCCGGATACCTCCTCGACGTGTTTCCTGCTATGACACCGACCTTCCCAAGGATTGGAGTTTCCGGACATGCCGGGGTGATTCATTTGGCACCCAGTTGTTTAGTGTTTATGGGAATGAACCTGACCTTCAGAAAGGGGTTGGTTTAGTGATACGTCACGTCACGGTGACCGCGACACGCGGCACCAAGGAGTGGGTATTGAGAAGCGTCGAAGCAGGGGCTGTGAGTAGATGCACGCGGCTGAGCCAGGCCGCCGACGCGATGCGGGAAGCGATCGCTAACCGACTGGGTCTGCCCCAGGACGGTTTCGTGATCGAGGTTGTGCCTGTGTTGCCCGGCAGTTTCGAAGCGGAAATGGCCGCGGCGGAGGAGTGCAGGCGGGCTGCGCACGCTGCGAGGTCTGCCGCCGCGGCACACTGGCGGGCTGCCGCCCAAGTCCTGGCTGACGCAGGCCTGAGTCATCGCGACATCGGCACGTTGATGGGCTTCTCCCACCAACGGGCAGGGCAACTGGTTGTCGGCTGACTTGTTCGCCGAATCCGGTGAACACGTAAGGGAACGAGGTCGGGGTGACGACGACAGGCATGCAAGAGTGGTCGACTGCGGGGTCCCCGGCCACGATCGGCCGCGTGATCGCCGTCACTTCCCTGGCGTCTGATTCGGAATTCCAGCGTTTCGGGCCGCAAGGTATCCTGGGTGGTATTGATTACCGCAAAGGAACGTTATGAAGGCTCGGAAGCCCTTACTTCTCGCCACCCTTAGCTTGGCTATTCTTGGCGGGGCCGCAATCGTCGTTATCGCAAGCCTCTCTTCCTCGACTGCAGCGCACGGGACTGCCGTGCAGGACTATGTGAGCTTGGTTGATGCCTTACGTGCCAGCGGATCCAGCGTGGAACCTGGCGGTGCGATTGAGCAACCCTTCTTTGCAGCCAACGGCACCGGACTCAAGGTCAACGGCCAGGAGGTGCAGGCGTTCGAGTATCCGACTGAAACGGCCGCAGACCGGGACGCCAACACGGTGTCTGATGACGGTGGCACCGTTGGAACGACCAAGCCATTGTGGACGGCCGCGCCGCACTTCTATCAGAAGGGCAAAGTGATTGCGCTCTATATCGGCGATGACGCTCAGACGCTTGAACTACTCAGCACGACGCTTGGACCACAGTTCGCCGGCAAGTAGGCCCTTGCTTGTCTGATGCGGCCCGGTTGAAGACCGCGAAGACCGGCAGCATGGTTCGTCCAGCGAAGGCGACAAACCCTGCGGGCAAGCGCCCGGGCCAGGGGGCTCGGGCAACCTCTTCCCACTCAGGCACCGGTGTCCGGCCGAGGCTGGCGATCGATCTGCCACGCTTCACGCCTCTCAGCCTATGGGAACGGCGAGGTGCGGATCCGCTCAGGCGCGGATGGCGACGTGCACGTGGTCGAAGTGGTTCGCCGTGATGCTTCCGCGGCTGGCCATTGGCCGCCAGCGCGGAGTGCTCGGCGTCCAGATCTGCTGCTCGAAGATGATGTGATCGACGTTGAAGTCCTTGGCATGCTTGATCAAATAGTTCGCGATGCGATACCCGAGCGCGCTCTCGGCTCCGGTGGTGAGCATGATGTCGAGGGCGCGGCCGTTCCTGTGGAACGGCATCCCACCGGGACGCCAGCCGCCGTAGGAATTCACGGCAGGAAAGAGCGCGCAGACCGACCGGTAGATGTGGACGGTGTCCTTGCGCAGCTTGCTCTCGACGCCGGATCCCCGCGGGCACGCAGCCCAGGTGGTGCCGGCTGCGGCGACGCGGACGGGGACGGGGACGGGGACCTTGTCGGAAAGGCTGGACTCAAGGACCCAGCCGTAGCCCTTGTCGAACTCGATCTTGCGGTACTTGCCATCGACGTCGGCGGTGGCACTGACCCGGACTCCGGTTCGCAGCGCACCGACTCGCTTGCCGGAGGACTTTGCTGCGTCGCGCACGTTGAGCGAGCCGGTGGTGTAGAGCCGGGACAGGCTCAGCACTGCGAGCGGAGCCTTCTTGCTGCGTGTCGTAGCGCCGAGCGGCGCCGCGAGCTGATCTGCGGTGAGCGTGCCGACGGTCTCGACCACCGGTGCGGCCGCTGCGGGAGAGGCGCTCGGCACGAGTGTCGGAGCGGTGGCCACGTCACTGGTGGCCGAGCCGAGAGCAACCGCTGCCCCACCATTGCTGCCGAGGAAGACTGCGCCCGCTGTGGCCGCAATGGTCACTGCAGCAAGCGTCAGTCCACTGCGGCTGAGGACACGGTCCGTGATACTGGGAGCAGCGCGACGGGCCGCACTGCGCTGCGTGGGCTCCGTACTGGGGCTCAGGTCGATCCTGGAGAGGGCAGGCTCAGCGGTCTCGATCGGGTCGGCGACCCGACGGGGCTGATACATGCGCAATCCGTCCTGAAGACCTGAAGCGGATTCTCAGGATAACTTAAGGAATATGGGTGGGCAACCCGAGTCTGTGCAGGTATGGATTCTGTATGGAAGCGGTAAAGAAATGGTCAGGAAATGTGTTCACGCCGTCCACAGAGTTCTGCTCCACGCATATTCCAAGGGCCGGTCGATCTCAAACCCTCAACCACCTCATCGATGGACGTCAGATAGTCGGTGGCGACCTCTGAACCTTGTTCGATTCCCACAAATCGTCCGTAATCGGTGGCCCTGTGTCGCACCATCCCCGAGGCCCACCAGCGCGGGCAGCTAGATCAACCGAAACTGATCACCGAAACCGAATCAGCCCGAAACCGGGCGCGTACCGTTATTGGGGTGGTTGTCAGGAGGTTCCCATGGCCATGATCGGCTACGCCAGGGTGTCGACCCGAGAGCAGGACCCGGCTGCCCAAGAGTGGGAGCTGAACGCGGCCGGCGCCGACAGAGTGTTCGTCGACCACGGCGAATCGTCGCGAGTGGCTGATCGTCCTCAATGGGTGGCGTGCAAGGACTACCTCCGCACCGGAGACACGTTGGTGGTGCGATCTCTTGACCGGCTGGCCGGGACGACGACCCTGGCGATTCAGACGATCACCGAGTTGGGGGAGCGCGGCATCAACATCAGGAGCCTCACTGAGCCGGACATTGACACCACGACACCCATGGGCCGCGCCCTATTCGGGATCGTCGCGGTCTTCGCGCAGCTGCGCGTGGACACCATCCGGGACAACACGATGCGAGGCCTCGCGCGGGCCCGGGCCGAGGGCCGAGTGGGCGGTAGGCCGACCGTCATGACGCCGGAGCGCATCGAACAGGCGCGCCGGATGAGAACAGAAGGCATGAGCTTCGCGGAGATCGGCCGCGTTCTGGGCGTCGGCGCCACCTCTGTCTCCAGGGCATTGGGCTAAGCCCTTTCCTATCCGGCGCCGGTTCGGCCTTGGCGGCCGACGGCGCCGGCCGCGACTACGCCCAGCACGTTCGGATGTGCCAGCAGGAAATGGGCCTCAGCGGAACCCACAATCCGGGCGTCGGGCACCGGGGGTACTTCGGATTGGACCCCCGCCCACACCTGCTGAAGCTGTGACGGCACCAAGGCGACTAGTCACCTTCGGGTGTCGCGGGCCCCTCAGCGCCAAGAGCACGCCAGCGTCCGTGAGGTGCAGCCGGCCCTCGATGCGTCTTCGCAAGTCAGCATGTGCGACGCCTGGGTCGAGTCTCCTGACCTCGGGTTGCGGGCGCGAAAGCAGTTGGCGGGCTTCTGTGTTGCGTGCGGCCCCTGCCTGAGGCTGTGGACGTCAACTCCAGGATCCAGTCCGGACAACGGTTCCGTAGAAGGGCGAGGCTGCGGCCCCATCTCCTGGGACGCCGGCGCCGGAAGGGGCGGCCGGGCGCGTCCGCCCAGGCTTTGACCACCGCTTTCGGCACGTGACCGTGTTGAAGAGCGCAGGTCCTGACGCCGTAGAGGACGCTGCAGCAGGCGCACATGCGGAGAGGGCCCGCCGACCGACGCTCGGCGGAGCCGGCGGAGATGTTCGCCGGTGCCGCGCGGGACGCATGGACGGCGCTAACGAGCGATCGTCTCGCCCCGTGGCGTTGGCCGAAGAGCGATGTCCTGCCTTTCCGATGGCGAAGTTCATGGCCGTGGGCAACGTCGTTCCTTGATCGTTTCTGCACCGAATCGATGACCAACGCGCGTCAGGCTGATCGGTGACGCCTAACACCGGGCCCAGACGAATGGACTGCGATATGACTAGCGCAAGACGCCTAGCGACGACGACTGCGGCCACCCTGATTTTGGTCGTCATCAGCGCCGGATCCGCTTTCGCGGCCAACGGAGGGGGCCGTGACTACGCCGAACACATTCGGATGTGCCAGCAGTCGATGGGGTTCAGCGGGACTCACAATCCCGGCGTCATGCACCAGGGCTATTCCGGGTGGGATCCCGATCACGCATGCTGAGCTGTCAGGCGCTCGCTGGCGACGGAACAGCGCTCATGGCAACCAGTTGCGGCCGGGCGCTTGATGTCGAGCATTCACTGTTCGCTCACTGCAAGTGGGTCGATTCGCGAGGAGGATCGTGGGGATGTGGATCTGGATCGTGATCGGGCTCCTCGCGTTTGCGTTGCTGCTTGCGGTGGTTTTGCTGGTCAGCCCGCCACCCACGAACCGCTAGCGGCTCGGGATGCTCAGCAAGCCCTCCGGGCTTCGTCCGTCGCGGGGCCCGGTCTTGGGGGTACCGCGACCCGGGCGGTCAGATGGTGGCTGCAATTCACTGCGCGGTTCATGTGGACGATCGCTTGATGTCCTGGTGGAGGATCGCCGCAGAAGGCCCGCTCGATGCTTCTACCCACTCGCAGGCGCATACCGGACACCGATAGATGGGAGCGCCGTCAAAGAGTCGCCGGGTGCTCACGGTTCGACAAGGATTAGATATGATCATTACACCGTATGTCTCATGGTTTGGTGACGAGTCGGCGACGCTGGCTGATGCGGGCGGCAAAGGGGCCAGCCTTAGCCGAATGTATCAGGCTGGGTTCCCGGTGCCGCCGGGCTATATTGTCACCACCAATGCATACAGAACCTTCGTTCAGTCGAATGGTCTCCAAGAAGAGCTACTAGATCTGGCAAGAAGCTATGCTGGCGTGAGCGAAACGAGATTGATGGCCATCCGCCAGATCTTTGCCCGCGGCTCAATACCAGCTGCCATAGAAGAGGCCATCACCCAGGCAGCCTCCGATCTTGTACTGAGAAGGGCTGGCCTGCCGCTCGTCGTTCGCTCGTCAGCAACCGCTGAGGACCAACCTGGGGCTAGTTTTGCGGGTCAGCTCCATTCCTACCTCAACGTACGTGGGGACACGGCACTGCTGGAGGCAGTGCAGCGCTGCTGGTCCAGCCTCTGGACGGCCCGCGCCCTGGGCTACTGTGCTCGGCACGGGGTCGATCCGTCGGCGATAGACGTCGCGGTCGTCGTTCAGGTGATGGTCCCGGCGCAAGCGTCAGGCATCATGTTCACCGCGAATCCTGTCAGCGGGCTTCGTGGCGAGATCTCCATCGACGCCGCCTGGGGGTTGGGGGAGGCCATCGTCGGTGGGTTGGTGACGCCCGATCACGTTGTCGTTGACAAGGCCACCGAAGTGGTCAAGCAGATGACGATCGCTGACAAAGCTGTCATGACGGCGCCAGCCGCAATCGGCACCAAAGAACGTGCGGTGGAACAGGTCAGGCGTCATGCGCAGGTATTGGAAGCGCCCAAGGCAATTGAGTTAGCCAGGCTCGGAGCAAAGATCGAAGGATGCTTCGGCACGCCTCAAGATATCGAGTGGTGCCTCGCAGACGACGCGTTCTTCATTGTGCAGGCGCGGCCCATCACTACTCTGCCGTCCGGGCTGGTGCAATGGAATAGTCCTATTGCGGGCGCGAAATGGATCAAAGATCTGCAGGCGGGAGAATGGGCAACGGAACCGCTCTCGCCTCTCGGAGCAACGACCACGTTCCTTTCCATGATCAGCGCGCGCCAGCGCAAGCTCCCGATGCAGCGCCGCCCTTGGCATGTCCTGATCAATGGCTGGCTTTATATCCGGGCTGACTTTCGACTTCTTTGGCTCATGGTGGCGCCCGTGGGGTTGCTGTGGAGCCTGGTCACCGGCAGGCGGGATGGACATAACCGGATGCGACGGCGCTGGCCCTCGCGCCTCGCTGATCTCAACACACTTGAAGGGGTACCCCTTCGCGGGTGCTCGGACGAGCGCTTGTTCGCTCACCTGGATCGATCACTTGCAACACTCGGCTGGTGGTGGTGGGAGGTGACCTGGTATTCAGCGGCGGCGCTCATAGGTGAGCAGATCCTGCGCAAGTTCAAGGTTCCGGGCCTCGCAGACGTCACCGTGCTTTATCGCGGTAACGACAGCCTCCTCCTCGAAGGGGAACGCGCTTTGCGCGAGGCTACCCAGACGGGTGAGTCCAGTGCGTACCTGGAGAGGTTCGGACACTTTGTCGAAAGCGCTGACCCCATCCATCGCACGCTGCGGGAGTCGCCCGATCTGCTCGACGCGCAGTTCGCGGCCGCGGGCAAGGGTCCCATCTCACCCGATGAGCGCTTGGAGCGTCTCCGCCGTGAGCGCGATGAGGCGGAGAAGTTGGTCCACTCAGTGTCTGGTTTACGGGGTGTACTTGCGGGTTGGGTGCTCGCCCTGAGCCAGGGGTATGCGAGCCACACCGATGATGCGGTGTTCCACTTCCAACGAGTTCTTGCAGCCATCCGCGCCGGCCTTCTTGAAGTGGGGCAACGGCGAGCAAACGCCGGAGCCCTACAGCAGGCGGAGGATGTCTTCTATTTGGAGTATCGGGAGCTACGGCAGGCACGGTCGAAGGACATGAGCGACGTTGTCGCCATTCGGCGTTCCCTCCGCGACAGTCAGAAACGTCTAGCTCCGCCTGCCTTCATCCCCCCAGCCTCTGACCACGCGTGGCGGGATGATCCGCAGATGAGGCTCTTCTCATCCGTCGCTGGTGAACCTCTGGTGAGGCGCGGCATGGAGGAGCGCAATGGGCAAAGGATCTTGGTTGGCGTGCCTGGCAGCCCGGGTCGGGTGCGGGGGACAGCACGCGTAATCACCGGGCCAGAGGATTTCCACCGCCTCAAGCCGGGCGATGTGCTGGTCGCCCATGCGACAACTCCCGTCTGGACGCCCCTGTTCAACATTGCGAGCGCCGCGATCACCGAGGTGGGCGGGCCCTTCTCGCATGCAGCGATCGTGGCGCGCGAGTTTGGCATACCTTTGGTGAGCGGAGCGATTGACGCAACCCACCTCGTCACAGACGGTGTGGCGATTACCGTCGACGGTTCGGCCGGTGTGGCCGAGCTCTGACCGCGGAAGAAGTCGAACGGTGTGGCGGCCCGCTCGCGTTCGGGCCTCGTGGTGCGACACGGACCACTCCCGCCCGCAGGCCCGGGCGGCGACGTTGTACCGGCGGAGGGTCACCCGGTTCTGGCGCCGGTGTTGCGTGGACGGCCGGTGGCTTCCTCCATGGATGCTGTCATGGCCCTGGCCCGATGTCTCGGGCATGAGGACGACTGGCCATGCCCAGAAAGGGCCGTGGTGGAGGACCACAGTCGGCTGATCCACGTCCTTCGTGAAGGAATGAGCGGGGCGGCGCCCCTTCGGCCCCGTGTGGGCGCGCTGGGACCACCGCCCGGCGGCAATGACCGGAGGTCGTAGGGCACGCTGGGGCGCCGCTGCGCTCGGGAGCGAGTAACGCAGGCCCGGGAGCGACGAACGGAGACTGAATCGGCGCGCCGAGAGACCGCGCGGATCGAGC
>Ga0366806_1008_pt1 | contig 28904 bp, 18 predicted proteins | sample TotcelN113001L14_FD_207023 | JGI IMG/M metagenome (GOLD analysis project Ga0366806, IMG submission 207023) | Enriched cells from coal bed in the Powder River Basin, Montana, United States - Total cells N11 rep3 HSBNCT.N11.300.1.L14 ...
GCGGACCTGCGCAGGCTCGCCCAACTGTTCGCGACCGCGTCACACGACGACGATCTTCACCGGCTCTGGCGGGCGGCCTTCGGCCTCCATCCGGCCCGGCACACCCACGTCGGACATACCGATCCGGACGTGATCCCGCGAGGCACGAGCTGGGCCGAGGCGGAAGCAGTCCCGGTGTCGGCGCTCCTGCGGGAGAGCGGCCTGGTCGAGAAGTTCGCCCGTCCGACCAGGGTGCGCGACGTGAGCGAGCTGCGCCGGCAGCGCGCGGAGCGGACCCGCGCCGAGCGGATGGCCGCCGAGCGGGCCGTGCGAGCGCTGGGCGCGGACGGGCCGGTGCGGATCTCCCAGCTGAACCTGCTGGACGATCCGGTGTTCGCCGCCCTGCTAGATCTGCTCGGACGGGCCATCTCCCGGCGACCGCGCGCACGAGTGGTGCGCGCCGTGTCGTCCGACGGACGGGTCGAGATCACGCTACGAGAACCTCCAGGCAGTGGCCGCGCAAGCATCCGCACGGCAACCGGCGAACTGGACTGCCCCGACTACGAGATCACCATCGAGGCACCGTCCGTCGCGCCCACCGCCGGTTCTGCCGCGTCCCGTGTGTATCCGGTTCCGGTGACCGCATGAGCACGCTGCAGAATCAGCTCGCCGTCCTGGAGCGCGAAGAGGTCGGACGAGCCGTACGCGGGCTGCTGCGCGAGCCTTGGCTCTCGCAGGCGTCCGATCCCGGGCTGTACGAGATTGTGCGCCGGCGGCAGTCGCCGGTGCGATCCTGGTTCGACTACTACCTCGGATGGTCACTCGTCTTGGATTCCAGCCATGGCTACGCGCGGGTGGTGAAAGCTCCGCCCGACCGCATCGACCACGGCGATCTTCGGCCCGAGCGCAGGCAGCGCTCCAGCCGGGCGCCCTTCGACCGGCTGCGGTACATCCTGGTCTGCGTGGTCGCCGCCGAGGCACTGGACGTGACGACGGTCACCATCGGAGAACTCGCCGACCGAGTCGCTGCCGCCTGCGCGGCCGACGACCTGCTGCCGAAGCTGCGGACCGATCGTCAGGAGCATCGCCGCGCCCTCGTCGACGTCATCCTCAGCCTGGAGGCGCGCGGGTGTCTGACCACGATCGACGGCCAGACCCAGGGTTACACCGATGACGCAGCTGCCGCGGTGCTGTACCGGGTGAATCCGCAGGCGCTGCAACAGCTACTTGCCTGCGCCCAGGGGCCGTCGCTGGCCGCCACGGACGATGTTGAGGTGGCCGAAGCCATCGACGCCATCACCGACGAGGCCGGCTACGGGCCTCGCCATCGCGAGTCGGCCCGGCTGCCCTACGACGGCGAGGAGGACCCTACCCGTCCCACCGGCGCCCAGCGCTCACGCTGGGCTCGACACTCGTTGCTGCGTCGGCTCTTCGACGATGCGGCCGCCCACCGCGACGACCTCACCGAAGCCGAGCTGGCCTATGCCGCGTCCATCACCGGGCGCGCGGTGATCCGGCAGGCCGCCGAGCTGAGTGGGTTTGTCCTTGAGGAGCGGGCCGAGGGCTACCTGCTGGTCGACCCCGACCGAACTAGCGGCCCGAATGCCTTCCCCAACCAGGGGGCACCGTCGGCAGCAGCGCTGCACCTGATCTCCGGGATGCTGACTGCCGGCCCGGAGGGCCTGTCGTTGTCCGATCTCGAACGGCACCTTGCCACGCTGATGGAGCAGACCCCCGCCTGGGCGCGGACGTACCGGGACGACGAGGGTCCCGCGCGGCTCACTGCCGAGGCGCTGGGCCTACTGGCCGGCCATCAACTCGTCCGGCTCGACCAGGGACGCGTCGTGGCCCGTCCGGCCGCGGCCCGGTACCGGGAGGCCACGGTGACCCGGCCCCCGCGGAGGACCGCCGCCGTGGTCGTCGACGAGCAGGACGGCCTATTCACCGACGAGGGAGCACCAACATGAGCCGCTGGCAGCCCACCCGTGCGGGCATCACCAACATCTGGCGCTACTTCGACGAAGTGTTCACTTTCGACCACGGACGACTGCTGCTGCGCGGGCCGAACGGCTCGGGCAAGTCGAAGGCGCTGGAGGTGCTGCTGCCCTTCCTGCTGGACGCAAACCTGTCGCCGTCGCGGCTGTCGACGTTCGGCACCACGGCACGCACCATGCACTGGAATTTGATGGGCGAGGGAGCCAGCGGACGCACCCGGATCGGCTTCGTCTGGCTGGAGTTCGGCCGCGATACCGAGACGGTGACGATCGGCGCGCGGCTTCAGGCGACCCGCGAGACGACCCGGGTGGACCCCGTCTACTTCATCACGCACCTGGGCGTCCCCGACGAGCTGCGGCTGGTGGACGCAGACGGGGCCCCGCTGTCGGTCGCCGCGCTGGAGGAAGCGGTTCGGGGCAACGGCGACATCTACCGCAAGGCACGGGACTATCGCACGGCGGTACGTGAGCTGCTCTTTCCGGCGATGGGCGCCGAGCGCTACGACACGCTCGTTCAGGCGCTCCTGCAGCTACGCCGTCCCAAGCTGTCGGAGCATCTCGACCCGGAGGCGTTGTCGGGACTGCTGTCGAACGCTCTGCCCCCGGTGGATGCGGAGCAGATCCGGGAGCTGGCAGAGGGCTTTGAGCGTCTCGACCAGCAGCGCGCCCAGCTCGTCCACCTCAACCGGCAGGAGAGAGCCGCCCACGACCTCTCGAATGCGGTGGCCGCCTACTCCCGTGGGGTGATCCGGGCCCGGGCGGTGACATTGACCCAGGCTACGACCGCCTTGGACAATGCCTCGGCCGCCGTCCGGCACGGTGAGGAGCAGCGTGAGGACGAGCAGGCGAAGGCCGACGCAGCGGCGGAGCAGGAGGCGGCCGCGAAGGCGCTCTGCGGCGAACTGGCCGGGTCAAAGCAGGCTTTGGAGCGGTCCGATGCCTATGCGGAAGGGCGCAATCTCGACGATCTGCGTAGGCGGGCGGCCGATGCACGCACCCTCGCCCACCGCACCGCCGAGGATGCGAAGCGCGCGAAGGGGCGTGCTGAGATCTCGCGCGACCACGCGGATGCCGATGCACACAGCGCAGCCGAACAGCAGCGCGGCTTGGCCCAGCGCATCGACGAGATCCGGGCCGCTGCGCTGGCCCTGGCGATCTCTGAGCAGGATAAGCAGGTCGAGCTCCCACCCGTCGAGCATCTCTCCGGTCCGGACGGACTCGAAGCGGCCGAGAGCTGGAGCGTTGCCGCCGACGTCGCCATGGCTGACGTGGCGGTCAGGGCACGAGCGCGTCTCGGCCAGGTAACGGACGCGCTGGGTTTACTACAGGCGCACGACCGGGCAATCGAGGAACGCGATCGCCGGGAGACTGAGGTCGCCCGGGCCAGTGAGCGCGTGGACAAGGCGTCGGAAGTGCTACTGAAGGCGGACAGGGCGCTCCAACAGGAACTCGCTGCGCACGAGGTAGCCGTGCTCTCCTGGGCCGATCGGCTTGAGGCACTGTCGCTGGAGCGCGGAGTTGTCGAGGCGGGGCTCGGAGCAGTCCATAGCGCATTGTCCGACGATGCGCCGGACACTGCCGACGAGAACGCGCTGCGGGAGCTTGCCAGCTCGGCCGTCGCTGCCGTCCGCGAGGCTGACGGCAGACGTCAGGGCGAACTCGCGGTCCAGCGCAAGGCTCTGCAGGGCCGGCTCGCTACCACGGCAGCCGAGCGGGAGAGACTGACCGCTGCTCGTTTCGCCGAGCCGGAACGGAGCATCTGGAGGGACGCTCCCCCGACCCGCGGCGCGCCGCTGTGGCGCCTGGTCGATTCGCGCCCGGACGCACCGGCCGACCAGATCGCGGCGGTCGAGGCCGCCCTGCAGGCCGCTGGCCTCCTCGACGCCTGGGTGCTGCCGGACGGCTCGGTAGAACTGCCCGGCAACGACGTCATCCTGGCCTCGGGCTCCGACCCCGAACCCGCGCAGCAGGGAACCCTGCTGGAGTTGCTGGTGCCAGACCCCCACGAGTCGGACGTGCGCGGCGAGGTCATCGCCGGGATTCTGGGCTCGATCGGACTGATTCGTCCCGAGGGTCACGACCCGGCCGAGCCCCGTCCATCCGGGCAGCGCGGCGGTCGCCAGGACGTCTGGGTGTCCACCGACGGACGCTGGCGACTCGGCGTCCAACACGGGCGCTGGCACAAACCGCAGGCCAGCTACCTCGGCGCGACCGCCCGCGAGCGGCACCGCCAGGCACAGCTGGCCGAACTCGCCGCCACGATGGCCGACCTCGTAAAGCAGCTCCAGAACCTGAGCGACGAGCACGACCGGCTCAGGGCGCGGATCACCAAGGCAGCTGAGGAGGCGGCGGCCCTCCCGCCCGCCACCGAGGCACGGAACGCGGCGAGAGTGGTGGCCGGTGCCGCCGACCGGGTGGTGACTCTTGAGCGACTCTGCGTCGAGGCGATCGCTGAGCGCACGGAGGCGGAACTCGCCGCCAACGCATTCTGGACGCGGTTCGAGGCGGAGATCGGACGGTGCGAACCAGGCTTCGAGGCCGGACCAGTGGGCTCGGGCGCGTTCGACCCATTCCGCGTCCCGCTCGGCAGCGCGGGGATGCGGTGGCAGGTCGGCCCCGGCCAGTGCCGCGAGCAACATTGGGTCGACCCCGATCCGGCGCACGTTCTCGGTTGCCCGCCGGATCCTGCCAACCCGGTCGTCGAGGCGGGTCACGTACTCGTCGAGGTAGCGGATCGTCGCGTCCTTCACCTCGCCGAACACTTCCTCGTCCACCTCGTTGGCGCGCAGGAGTCGTTGCAGGTCGCTGTTGAAGGTGCGGATGCCGGATCGCATCGCGTCCAGGTGGCCGTTCAGCTCCTGGAGTGCCGCATAGACGCGTCGCTGCTCGCTGGTCGTCTCGCTGACCGGCGCCTTCGCTCCGGCGACGGGCAGGGCCGCGCAGGCTTGCGCGAGGCGACCCAGAGCGTCCGCGATGGCGTCGAGCACGGCGGTCTGCAGCACGCCAGCGGTCTCCAGGGCCTGCAGTGCGGCCAGGTGTCCGGCGAGCGCAGCTTCACCGCGCCTGGTCAGCGAATACTGCAGATTGCGCCGCTCGTATTCCTGCGCCGTGCGGTAGTGCTCCGAGTGGTTCTGACCCGCATCGATCAACTGCCACTCGCGCAGCTTGTCAAGGGTCACGACGAGTTCAGCGTCGTCGACCATGCCCGGCCACCCGACCGAGGACAGATGACCATGCACGTCCTCCAACGCGAGCGAGGTCTGGAGTAGTTCGTTGGCCTCGCCGAAGGCATACAGCACGGCGGTATAGAGGCTCGACTTCTCGGCCCCGGAGAACGCGAAGAGATCGGGCGGTAACGGCCTCGGCTGGGTCGGCACGCACCCTCCTTTCGGTTCCGATGGGTAGGAGCGGTTGCGGTCAAGACTGTAGCGAGGACCACTGACGTTGTTCGGTCAACTTTGGTTACTTGCCCCAACCAACAGACTCGGGTCAGGATTCTTCGCCCGACCGCCAGCCAATCCGTCACACAGTGCCTCGACTAGCGTCGGACTTCAGACGCCATCTGTGCTGATAGACGCTCGGCGATGAGTTGGTCGCGATCCGCGGCCGCGTGCTGGTAGACCAAGGCCGCCTTCCGAGTCGTGTGGCCGAGTCGGGCCATGAGTTCCTTCAGCGTGGCGCCTGATTGGGGCGGCCGTGGTGCGCCCTTGTGACCTAGGTCGTGGAACCGCAGGTTCGGTCTGCCGGCGGCGATCCGCGCCCTGTTCCACCAACTTCCGGGGGTTCGGTGATAGAGCGGGTTGCCGGTTCCGGAGGGGAAGAGAAGCCCCATTAGTACGGGGGGCGGATGGTCGAGCTGTGACTCGTGCGTCCAATTTCTCAAGTCTGGACAGCGCGGGCCCGGTTCCCTGGTGCCCCATGCCAGCCGGCGAGGGCGCACACCGGACAGAAGCCGTCGCATCTCGATCGCTCGGCTCGCTTTGGCACCATGCTCACCGTTGCCAGCACCCGTGATGAGGCGGTCCGTTGATCCGCTGCTCGTTGGGGAGCAGCCGTGCGGCACCACGCGCCAATGTCCGGGCGTTTTGCGTGAGGGGTCTTGCGCCCACCGATCTCCTGCGCCATTGGGCTAGCGGCGGCACCGGACGCCGGACGGAGATCGACTGGCTCGGTCGATTCACTCCGCTCGCCCGAGCCTTTTGAGGCCCTTCGGGAGGACATGACAAGAAGTTGGACCTAGCCAGGTCTCCAGTCCTTGATCGGGCTCGTGTCACAAGACCGGTTCGATTGCAGCGTCAGCGTTCGTCCTAACCCGGGATCGTCGTCGCGATGGCGTCAGTGCTCCGGAAGCCTCGAGTCTCTGGATTAAGAATGCGACGGGCTAAGGACGTCCCCCGACCTTCGGCTGTGGCGTTCCTCTCTAGGACATGAACGGACCGAGCGGCACCCACAAAGGCGGAACCGGCCAGTCGCTGACACGAACCCCTCGCGAGCGGCATCCTTACCGGCAGGAGGTCGTGGCCGTGATTCACATGAATGACCTGCCCAGGTGGCAGGCGAAGCTTGAACAGATCGAAGCCGCAGCTGCGCAGGACACGGAGGTCTTGGACAGGTGGGCCAGTCTGGACGCCCTGCGTGCAGTTCGGGACCGTGAACTGCGCGCGATAGTCGCGGCATTCAGGGACGGTGGGGAACTGGATGAGTTCAGGCGATCGGTCGATGACTGGTCTCGTCAGCCCGGGCCGTACGCCGCATTCAGTGGATTTGGTCAGATGTGGCTCAATCAGGTCGCGAAGTACGCGCCGGATGGCGACACCGAACTCACCACCGTACTGCGGAGTGCCTTGGAGACGCCGCGCACCCTGGCTGAGTCAGTTGAGAAGATCAACGCGGTAGTAAGTGCCACGCAGGGCCTTGCTCCGAAGAACGGCCCCCAAGCTGCCCGCATCCCTTACGTGTTGTCTATGTTTTGGACCACAGACGATGTGACTCCGCCGTGGCCGGTGATGTGGGACAGCGCCAACAGGGTGATGTCCGAACTTGGCTGGCTGAGTGCCTGGAGCAACCAGGATCGCTGGCCCGATTTCGTGGAAGTCGCCAGAGCGTTTTTCCCCACTGAGATCCACCGGTTCGGGAACTTGATGTGGTACCTGTCGGAGCGCAAGTTCGTCGGCCTGAACCCTCAGCTTCGACAGCTTTGCGACGAGGCAGCTGACCTGATGGCTCGCTACACGCGCGGTGCGGGTTATGACGATGATGCGGTCGCAACCCGAGCCGCGGCACTGGGGCACCAGCTGAAGGGCGAACTCGGCTTCGCCGCGACCGGTCTGGCCGGACAACTCAGTGCTCGCGTCGGACGCCAGCTCAAGCCGCAAACGGTTGGCACTCGCATTGACTTCAACAAGAACTCGGCGTACCGGGCGGACACATACGCGCTGTGGGTCGAGAGCGACGACGGCTTCGCGCCGAGCTTCAGACTTTGGGCGACCCGTTCTGGGCTAGCGACCGGTGTGCACGCGTATGGCGAGAACGAGGCAGACAGCGCCAGGGTGGCCGAGCGCCTTGTTCCGGCAGTCCCAGTTGGAATGACTTTCATGAAGCTCCAGCCGCACCTCACGGGGGATCGCCTCGTCCCCGTCGACGGTTATGGTGGCGGTCAGGTGTTCCTGGGTCGGTGGTGGACTTGGGAGGAAGCGCCTGTCGGGCTCAGATTGCGGGACGCGGTACTCGATGCAGCGGCTGAGCTTGCCCCGGTGTTCGATCTCCTTGCGCCCTCCCCCGAGACGCCCCCGTCCATGACCTCTGGCGACGCAGGGGACGATCCTCTCGCGGCGCTTGCGCTACGGTTCCGCAGCAACAGGCCCTATCCCAACGATAAGGACGACTGGCACAAGGAAGGACGCGCAGCGTTCGCTGAGATGCTGGGTGCCGACAACCTGGTCGTCTTCGATCTCAACGTGTACCGCCAGCTCGTCAACACAGGTCGATACGGCGGCCCAGGTCCGCAGTCGGTGCTGAATGCCAGCCTGGGCGCGATGGACTCGATCGCGCTGGACGACTTCGCACGCAAGCTCCACGAAGTCCTTTGGGGCGCCGAGCCTGTGGCTCAACGGATCGATCGCGCACTGGACTGGGAGGACCTCGGCACCAAGGGCCTCGGGGAATCTGTGGTGATGAAGATGCTCGCCGTGGTCGATCCCGACCGATTCCTCCCTGCGTTCCCCCTGACAGGTAGGTTCGGCAAGATCGCACTTCTTCGTAGGCTCGGTATAGCTCCACCGGACGAGGCCAAGTCTCGTGGCGAGCGCCACCTCGCCGCAAACGACGCCCTCCGTGCCAAGCTTGATCCGCTCTTCCCCAACGACCCGTGGGGCCAGGCGCAGTTCGCCTACTGGCTCTTGAACAACGATCTCGAAGACTCGGTCACGGAGGTGGATCTTCTCGGGCAGGTGGCGAAGGACCTGTTCGTGCCACCCCTATTCCTTGAGGAGATCAGGGACCTGATCCTCGAGAAGGGTCAAGTCGTCTTCTACGGCCCGCCCGGCACCGGGAAGACCTACATAGCGGAGAAGTTCGCTGCCGCGATCCAGCCGGACCAGGACAAGCGGATGCTCGTCCAGTTCCATCCGTCGATGTCGTACGAAGACTTCTTCGAGGGCTACCGTCCGCGAATCGACGAAGCGGGCCAAATGTCGTACGAGCTACGCAAGGGCCCGCTGGCGTTGATGGCCGAGAGGGCCGAGGCCATGCCCGGACAGCCGCACGTGCTGATCATCGACGAACTCAACCGGGCGAACCTGCCGCGTGTTTTCGGCGAACTGCTGTATCTGCTCGAATACCGGCGCAAGTGGGTGCACACCCAGTATCGCGCCGACGAGCCGTTCGAGTTGCCTGCCAACCTGTACTTCATCGGAACCATGAACACCGCGGATCGATCGATCGCGATGATCGACGCCGCCTTGCGGAGACGGTTCCACTTCATCCCGTTTGTGCCGCACGAAGGCCCGCTGTCGGATGTGCTGCGGAAGTGGCTGAGGGAGAACGACGAGCCACCGTGGATTGCCTCTCTCGTTGACGGGGTCAACGAGGAGCTCACAGTGCTGCTCCGTGGCAGCCACCTGCTTATCGGACACTCGCACTTCATGGTTGACGGTGCGGGGGTTGGGAAGCCAACCGTTCTCGACGATAGGAGACTGCGGCGCATCTGGGAGTACGGCATCTACCCGATGATCGAGGATCAGCTCTACGGCAAGCCTGAGAAGCTGCGGGACTTCTCGTGGGTCGCCGTTCTCAGACGCTATGGCCCAGGCTCGCCCGCCGCGGCAGTAGAGCAGGAGGTCCTGGACGCCGAGCTCGAGTCTGATGGCTAGGACCATCTCGCTGGTCGAGTACGGCACGTCGTCACCTGTGCAGCTGGGTGGGAGAGACCTACGGCTGCTCGACGGCGTGCCCAAGGATCGACTTTGGGTGGAGCCGACGACGGAGCCGGGATGGTTCATGATTCGCGCGTCCATGTGGGTCGGCACCGTGGACCTCGACACGATCCGGGTACGGATCGTCCCCAAGGTCGACGACCTGCGGAACGTCCTGATGATGTTCGCGTCCGTAGCCGGGCTCGCGGACTGGTCGCTGCGCACCTCCGACTACGCCCGTGCCGACCTCGTTGAAGGTATCGCGGAGCTTGCTCTACGGGTCATCGACCATGCAACCAGGCGAGGGCTCATCCATGGCTACCAGGCCCTCGAAGACCGCCTGACAGTATTGCGTGGGCGACTCGACGTCCCCGAACTTGTCGCTCGTCCGTGGGATGTGTGGCCGATCCCCTGTCGCTACGACGAATTCACAGCGGATGTGCCCGAAAACCGGGTGCTGCGCGCGGCGGTCAGGGTGATCCGACGTTGGTCAACTCCTCCGGAAGTCCGCCGGCTCGGCGCAGAACTTGCCAACAGATTTGAAGGAGTCTCTGACTCGGAGCTTCCCTTAGTTGAGGCGGCGCTGATCCGGGAGAGCCCCCTCAATGAGCATTATCTGGCCGCCCTCGCCCTCGCCGCGATCGTGCTCGAAGGCGCCGGCCTTGCACATGCCGCGGGAGAGGTAGAAGGGACGTCTTTCCTCATCGACATGAACAAGTTGTATGAGCGGTGGATGGGAGCCGAGCTGGCGGTGCGACTTTGGCCGGCGCTTGAAGTTGTCGAGCAAGAGTGGATCGCACTGAGCCGACGGCCCCGCGTCTCCATGCAGCCAGATTTGGTCTTCCGTGCCCACGCCAATCGTGTACTCGTGGGAGATGTGAAGTACAAGCTGACCGGGTCGGGGTTCGCCCGCAACCCGGACTACTACCAGCTCCTCGCGTACACCACCGCGCTAGAACTGCCTCGCGGCGTTCTTATCTACTGTCAGGCCGACGACGCTCCACCACGGAAGGTGACAGTGATAGGCGGTGGGCAGGAACTCCTCTGCTATCCGGTCGGACTCGGAGGCGAGTGGTCCGACGTGCGTCAGCGTCTCGACGCATTGGCCAGCGTGGTGGCGAACGCCAGTCGCGCGTCCGCTTGAGCCAATGATTTATTTGGGTCATGTTCGATACGAATTCCGCCGAAAGTCCGCCATCCGCCGCCCTGGTCGACCTTGACGAGCTAATGGATCATGTCGATGCCGCGGCTTGATCTCCGGGAGCTCTCGGAGGCGATCAGCAGTCGTCAGCCATCTCGAACATCTGCTTCGGCCGTGACTGGCAGAGGCAAGCGGAGACAGCGGTGAACCCCGCATCCGAACGAGGTCGCTATTCGGGGTTGAGTTCCGCCTTACTGCCCGGTGCAGCTAAGCCGTGCCGCGACGGTGAGCTTGGCAAGTCCGATCAATAGACCAACACGGCCACGGAAACGTCTGCCGCGCGGCGGTGCCGAGCAATGAGCCTTCCCCGTGCTGCCCCTATCGACTGTACGACGTAGTGCTCCCCGGATCGGCCAAACCGGAACGCACCATCTGCGACCCAGACGTCACCACCGTGGTGATGCCTGGCGTTTACGGTGAACACCAGCCGGCTCCACAAGTGCTCGATGGCGGACTCGTGCGTCCGGCCAGAATCGAGTTGAGGAGGGCCGGGCGAGGTGACGGCGTCGGTCGGCTGGCGCGACCAGGGTGGCAGACCTGACAGAGTACGTCGAGGTCAACGTCGACGCCCTTAGGATCGAGCCCCGAACAGACCCCTTTCGGGTTACTGCGAGGTGACCTGAGCACGCGAGAGGATGGACGCACCCACCCGAGGAGATCATGTTCGCCATGCGCCCGTGCGCCCGTTTTCGCTTCGCCGCTCAGCCTGCCGGATCAGCGCGATGACGGACCCGTCGCAGGCTCATGTTCCCCGCCGATTGGCTTCGGAGGAGTCCGCACCCGCACTCCAGCCGGAGGGCCGTGAATGGCTGCGGCAGTTGGACTGGCGGCAGTTTGAGCAACTCGTGGCTGCGGCGTACGCGCTGCAGGGATACGACGTCCTGACGACGTCGCCCGGAGCGGACGGCGGGATCGACCTGATCCTGAACCGCGGTGGTGATCGCATTTTCGTCCAGTGCAAACACTGGAAGGCATGGCAGGTCGGCGCGCCCGTGATTCGGGAGCTGTTCGGACTCGTTGTCGCCAACCGAGCCAGCCGCGGAATTGTTGTCACATCCGGCACGTTCAGCCGCGAAGCAATCGAGTTCGCGCGTCAGACGGGCACCGATCTCGTGGACGGCCCAGCGTTGATGGCGCTGGTTGCGAGCGGGAACGCCCAGCTTCCGGTGACCTCGCCGATGCCGGCTGGTTTCCCGTCGGCGCCACCTCAGCTCGCAGTACCGCATCCCTCTCTCCACTTCGCGACACCGGTGGCGGCGCCTGGAGTGCCCTCCTGCCCGGTGTGCCTTGCCCCGATGCTGCTACAGAAGGCGCGCCGGGGCCGCAATGCAGGCTCGATGTTCTGGGGGTGCAGTCGGTTCCCGGGCTGCAGAGGCACGCGCGAGGCCGCGCCTCATCTGCAGCCCCCACGTGCAGAGCGACCAAGGACGAGTCAACCCGCGGGCACGCCGCGACAACGGAGCGGCCGACGCTCGAGCACTTGTGCTGCCCTCGTCGCCGGTATCGCGGTCGTGGTGGGCGCCCTCCTGTTGATGCTCGTGGTTCCCGCAGTGATCAGGGCGGCCGTACGCCCCGGCGCGGCCGCGCCGCCTGTTCGCCTCATTCCATCGGCGCCGCCCGTCGCCCCCAGCACTGCAGGAGAGGTTCCCTCGGCCGGGCCGAGCATGGGGGAGCAACCCATGGACCTGGTCGTCGACTCCACCAGCTCGCAGCTCTATACCGCCAACTACGCAAGCGGTGACGTGACGGTGATCGACGCCGGATCAATGGCCGTGGTGCGCCGGATCGACGCGCCGGGAAAGCCGACGGCGATCACGATGTCGGGGAAGACTCTCTATGTGGCCGACCGGGCGTCACGCAAGGTGTATGCCATCGACGCGGTGACGGGAAAGACCACTGCTACGTTCGCTACGGGCAAGGGCCCGAGCGACCTGGCTGTCGATATCAAGGGCGATCGCCTCTTAATCGCCAACGGTGACGGGCGCTCGATCTGGGCCTATGCGCTCAGCTCGGGACGCCGGATCGGCACCATCGCGCTCGGACTGGAGCCGGCCGGAATCGCGGTGGATGTCGAGGAGCACAAGCTCTACGTGGCCGCCTCACCGGGTGTGCTGCTCACCTATCGAACCGGTTCCCTGGAGCGCCTCGAGACGACCTACGCAGGTACGGCCGGGGGCCTCGCGGTGGACTCGAAGCGTCAACGCCTCTACAGCGTCGACTCTGCAGGCGTGCGGGAGCGCAATCTTCTGTCCGGTACCTCTCACTACATCGCGACGCGGATCAAGGCCCGCGCCGTCACGGTCGACGTTCGCAGTCGGGTGGCCTACGTGGTGGACCCCGACACAGGAGCGATCGAGGCTGTCAGTCTCAAGTAGCCCCTGGCATGGGCAGCGCTTGAAGAGCGAATCCAGCGGGACCTAGTCGGAGGCGCGCCCCACGCGTCGGTAGCCAAAGCGAACGGGCCCGCTGCACCTCGATCGCTCGACCCTCGCGGCGCCCCGCTCGACGTTGTGGGCGCTCTCTTGAGGCGGTCTGTTGATCTGCTGCCGTCGCCAGCGCATGTGAGACCGCCGCCACCGGCGACAGGGATTGGCTCAACAACCGACCATGTCCTGAGCCGCATTCCGGCAGGGTCCTGCGCGTGACCTTTAGGTGGCTGAAACGCAACTGTGCTCAGCTGGGCTTGGCTTCTCCGCCACGCCACGTAGCCACGTGGGCCTCCTCAATCAACTACCCCCTGCCGCGGGAACCCCAGAGACCAGTATGGTATGGCCGAGAACGCTGGGCGAGCGCAAGTTAGCACCGGCTACGAATGCCAAGATAGAGGCTCTATGGGATACCTTTACGAGAATAGCGGCGATGAGCGATTTCAGCACCTTTGTCAGTCGCTGCTCGTGACTGACTTCCCGCAGTTTCAGTGCTTCCCCATAGGGCAGCCCGATGGTGGGCGTGATGGTTGGGACGCCGACTCCAACACGGTGCTCCAAGTCAAGTTCCGACGTACCGACGAGGATGAGAGTGCCCAATGGCTTATTGCGGCTCTTAGGGCAGAGCTCCCCAAGATCGCGCGTCTCGCGACGCAAGGAGCGACGCGTTACATACTTGCGACGAATGCGCGAGGCACAGCCCATCCTGGAGTGGGGCGGATAGATCTGGTGCAGGACTGGCTCGATGAAAACGTCCCGATCCCAGCAGTCGTCTTTTGGCGCGACGAGATTGACCGGCGGTTTGACACTTCGCCCATCTCACTCAAACTGAAGTACTCCGAGATGCTGAGTCTCGAAGACGGACTCGAAGTCGTAATCAAGAGCCTTCTCGATGACACCGGGAAGCGCTCATCGGAGGTCTTGCGCGCATTTGTGGCGACCCAGTTCGATGCGGACAAGACTGTCAAGTTTAGGCAAGTCCACCTGTCGAATGACTTGCTGGACCTCTTTGTCGACATTCCGGTACATGTTCCTGACGGGAGCCTTGATTTCCGTGGTCGAGCCTCCTCCGCGGGCGCGGCGCAACGTCGGCTCCTAGCATCGGTGTCCGGTGGCCCGCATTTCGTCACGACAGAAGATGAACTAGTTTACAATGGCGAATTGGTCTATATAACTCATACCCAGTCTGGGGACACACGACGTGGCGCTGCGGAGTTGTTCTTGAGTAGTGAGGCTCAGGAGCACCTCAAGTTGGTGGTGCTAGAGGGCGCTCCGGGTCAAGGCAAATCGACATTAGCTCAGTTCGTCTGCCAAGTGCAGCGAGCTAAGTATCTTAACAAGAAGGCCCTCTTGGAACGTGTGTCGGACTCCTCGAGAAATACGCCGTTCCGCATACCGATAAAGATCGATCTGCGCGATTATGCTGCCTTCCTAGACGGCCATTCTCCCTTCATGTCAGCTGCCGCTCCCGTCGATCCGCTAACACTCGAAGTATTCCTCGCGCAATTGATCTCGTATCAAGCGGGTGGTCTAGCATTCAGCGCTCTCGACTCGCTCAAATTGATGACTTCCGCGCCTGTGCTACTTTTCTTCGACGGCCTAGACGAGGTGGCCGATGTCGAAGCGAGGGCGGGTCTCGTGACCTCCATCGGTGAGTCGTTGGCTCGATGGGGGGAATTCGACGCCGACATCCAGGTCGTTGTCACCAGTAGACCGTCGATCTTTGGGAGACCTCCAAGCTTCGGCAGGTTCGGATTCGTCACCCTGAACCTGCAAAACATCGATGCCGGGCGTATTAACGAATACACCACTAAGTGGGTAGCTGCCCGCGGTCTAGGTGCCGCAGAATCGGCCGAAGTGAAGAAGATTCTCGCCGAGAAGCTGGAGTTGGCCCATATTCGTGACCTAACACGCAATCCTATGCAGCTGACCATTCTTCTCAGCCTGATTCATCAGATTGGTCATTCGCTTCCGGATCAGCGGACAGACCTCTATGACCGGTACGTCGACTTGTTTCTCACCCGGGAAGCCGACAAGTCGCCCGCCGTACGGCGGCATAGGCCAATACTGCTCGGGTTCATTCAACATCTAGCTTGGCTGCTCCAGACGCAGTCGGAGTCCTCGAATTCGGCGGGGAGCATTTCAGCTGTCGCTTTGGAGAAGGAGGCCCGCGACTACCTCTCCGCTGCTGGCCAATCGACGGAGATCGCCGTGGATCTCTTTGGAGGCGGGTTAGAGCGCATCTTTGTCTTGGTGGAGCGAATCGAAGGACTGTACGAGTTTGAAGTGCAGCCGCTTCGTGAGTTCTTTTGCGCGCAGCACCTCTACTCGACAGCGCCGGTTGGGACTTACCGGGAACAGGCCTTGCGCGGTGACCGAGCGCAGCGGTTCGAGGCGCTAGCGGCCAATCCGTTCTGGCTCAACGTGTGCCGGTTCTACGCCGGCTCCTGCGAGCGAGGTGAGACGGGAACGCTCGTGATGAGTCTGGAGGAGATGGTCCAGACCGGGTCTGTTGAGGTCGCGAACCATGCCCGCCGGGTTGCGCTGGCCCTCCTTCGCGACTGGGTCTTCAGCAACGCGAAGTACGCTCAGATGAAGCTGATTAGCACGGTATTCGACTCTAGGGGGCTGCTTGTCCTCCTTGGGGGCGAACGACGGGGAGCTGATGAGCTGCGCCTTGACGTTGAATGCGGCCAGGATGCCTTCAGAGACCAGGTCTTCGAGCAATTGCAGGACTGTGGCGAGACCTCGTCGGCGCTGGACCTTTGTTTAGTGTTGCGAATGAACGGGGGGCGCAGACTAGGCGATCGGTTCCTCAAGATCGTTCGTGCTGGGAAAGGAGTCCAGCGCACGAGCCAGCTGAGCCGCATGTTGCGCTCGGGAGCAGCCGGTGACCTGGCATCCGACCAGATCTGGCAAGTGATCACTGAGGATGCACCTTCTCAACGTGTGCTACTTGCGCGGTGTTCGGAGGTTTTGTCAGCCGAGCCTATCCTGGCGCGACGAACTCCTGAGTTGGTGGACGCCTTTGTGAAGGGAGTGCTCGATGGACTGGTTGCGGGAGATGGAGCGTTCACGAGCGACCTGAGTGCATTTGCGGAACTGCTTGCCAGTCCGTCGGGTACTTACGTCATTTTCCATCGCCCTAGATTCGACGGGCGCGACGGTAACGGCAGCTCCGACCTTGATCCAGCGGACTGTACCCCCCCGCGGTGCGGGAATTCCTTAGGACGGTTAGCGATGTTCGCGTGCTACCGGACGATGGAATCTTCGGCGTGTCCCCCAACCCCGAGCCCCTGAGCCGCGTGGTTGAGAGCTCGCGCCGGTCCTTCGGCGAGAACTGGGCCGCGGCATCTCTGGCTCTCCGGGCGGCTGGCATGCGTCCCGCCGGCGAGGTCACCCCTTTGGCGTTGGCCCTCTTTGACAACGAAGCGCCACTATGTGCCCGTGCACGGTATGCACGTATGCGTCGAGGCGGGCCCGCTTGGTGGCTCGAGCAACGCGCTAGTGCCTCGTCGGTGCTGGATGGCATGTTCTGGGCCGGGCTTGTTGTGATGTGGTCGAGCCCATCAAACTTGTTGTCACTGGCTAGCGAAGTTAGTGAGATTGTTGACTCTTTAGGCGATGACGAGTATGTCTCATTGCGCGCCGCGGTGTCTGCTGCTGCTCTAACCAATGGATATCGTGCGGATCGGCGGAAAGTCCCTCGCGTCGACGTTCGCGGCTTTAGCGCGCGTGCCGCTGCCTTGGTTGCTATTGCAATGCGTGCGTCGGCCTCAAGCGTCGAGTATTCGAGTGATCAGAAGGGCTCGGAAGAATTCGGATCATTCTTGGGGGAGTCTGAGGAACGAGAAAGAGTTGCCGCCACTCCTGCCTGGAAGGATAGCGATCAAGTACTGGCATGGGCAAGGGTAATTGCTTCAGCAACGCCTGGTAGGGCTCTTTCCAATCTGGTGGCTCACCACCTGTTCTCGGCCAAGCTGCGAATGGATGCCGTTCGAGAGGTGTTGGCTAACCCGGAGTCGTATCCTCGACAAGTCGTTGCGCACGCTGTGAAAGAGTCCCAGGCTCGGTATCGTCCCAAGGCCCTTGCTGAGGTCTCTTCTGAGCAGGACTGGGTGTTTAGATGAGGATCGCGAGAGGGGTCACGGGTGTGTGCGTCGCGCCGAGGACCCTACCCTCGCCCGGTTGGGCAAGTTCAGCGTAGGGGACAGGCTGTTCATTTGCCTCGAGATGGCTGGCCTCGGGCTTCGGACAGAATCGAGAACGGCTCGAGCAGTCCAATCTTCCACGCCGAAAGCTCGGTGTCAGCGGATATGGACAGGTCCTGATCGAGACTTCCGCAGGTGTGGTGTATCGGTGATGGTGATGACGAGCCCGGCGGCAAGCGGCGCGACTTACTACACGTAAGGGCCAAGGGTGGCGAATGTGACCATGGCAGTTCATCAGGACCACTGACCCCGTTGGGGGCAGTCACGCGACTCAGCTCCGGAGCGCCAAGCACGGCACGACAGGTCGGTGTGACGTCACGATCCTGAAAGTGGCACAACATCTACATAGTGCGTGAGGCAGGTCCGGTGCGACGATTCAGTTCAGCTAACGGACGGAAGGAGCCCCACCATGTCGCCCCGGAAGAGACAAGTCGATCAAACCCCTGAAGATCCAGAGATTCGGTACGCGCGGGAGCAGATCCACGAACTGAGCCAGGCCACTTATGGTGGCGCGCAGCTGGAATGCGACATGGTGATGAAGGGGGGCATTACATCCGGTGTCGTCTATCCGCTCACTATTTGCCGTGTCGCAACCTGCTACCGCCTCGTCAGCATCGGCGGTACGTCGGCGGGCGCGATCGCCGCTGGCGTCGCGGCCGCCGCCGAGTATCGCCGGCAGACAGCGCCTGATGCATCTGCAGGCCTCGGGTACCAGCAGCTCGCCAAGCTTCCGGAAGACATCTCCAAGCAACTAGAGGACCTCTTTCAGGCGCGCCCCGAAACGAAGCGGCTGTTCGACGTCCTCAACGCCGCTATCGACCCACGCAAACATGGCGTTAGCCGGGCTATCGGCGTTTTGGGCAGGGTCGCAGCCGGCAAGTTGTGGTGGTTCCTCGGCGGCTTTGCTTTGACTCTCGCGCTGGTCGTACCTGGTCTCGTGATCACGAACGGGCTCCCTATCGACCCGACGGGCGTGTGGCGGATTCTCATCGGGCTGATGCTTCCAGCATTTCTGGCGCTTGCTGTTGCCCTCGTCGCTGCTCTGGTCGGATTCGCTCGCGAGGCGGGCCGGTTACTGCCAGCGACCGGATTCGCCCTGACCGACGGAGCAACCCACGGAAGCACTCCCGCACTGACTGAATGGCTGGCTAACAAGCTTGATGAGCTCGCGGGACTCGACGACGCTACGTCATGCCTCACGCTCGCGCATCTGTGGGGCGAGAAGGCGGTCGCCCGATGGAGGCGTGGCTCGGACGTCAATTGGGTCAACGCTGCTCCGATCGGGCGTGCCCGCGGCTCGCGAAGAATCGATCTTGAGGTCATGACCACCGACCTCACGTTGCGCCGCCCGTTCCGATTGCCGTTCTCGACACAAGCGTTCATGTTCTCCAAGGCGGAGTGGTCCTGCCTGTTCCCCGAGCGTGTTGTCGCCATCATGGCTCGCGACGAGTTCCTCACCGAGCATCGCCATCCCGAGACTGGTGAACTGCTGCACGCGTTTCCTGGAGCGGGATCCGAACGGGACGCGAAGCGTCCGGGCCCCGACAGCCTGCCGGTCATCGTGATGGTCCGGATGAGCCTCAGCTTTCCTGGCCTGATCAGCGCCGTACCGCTCTACGCGGTCGACTTCAACGGCGACCAATCGGTAGTTCGGCACTGGTTCTCTGACGGTGGGATCAGCAGTAACTTCCCGATGCACCTATTCGATGTGCTTCTCCCGACTCGACCTACGTTCGGCGTTGATTTGTCATCGCCGCACCCTCTTCACCTCGCCGAAACCGTATGGCGACCTCCAGCGACGACTGGCGGAATCATCCCTCGAGCCAGACCGTTCTCCAGCCTCGGCGGATTCCTCGGAGCGCTGCGCGACACGATGCAGAACTGGGCTGATAACAAGCAAGTGACACAACGGGGATACGCCGATCGGGTGGTGGAGATCCGCCTTGCCGGCGACGAGGGTGGAATGAACCTACGGATGTCGCCAACCCGGGTGCTTAAGCTCGCCGCGCGTGGTGCGCTCGCCGGAGAGTCATTGCTCCAGTTCGACTGGGACGCGCACCGTGTGATGCGCTACCGCACCGCTATGGCTCGACTTAGCGACATCCTCGACCAAGTGCGAAGTGCGTGGCGTTCGGACCTTGGTGATCTCTACCCCGGACACGTCGCCTCCTACCCACGTAGGGGCAAACCCGCCTCGTCTTACCTGGGCGGGCAGTCTTGGAGCAACAAAGACTCAGCTGCCACCGAGGCGCTGGTAGCTGTGGTCGAGGGATGGGAGCGAGACGCATGGCCGGCAATCGCAGCCCCCTGGCCACTGCCAGCCCCGCAAATTAGGACCGTGCCGGAATGAGCCCGAGTCTGATCGCCGCCGCGGCCGGATTAGTGGTACTCGTGTGGGCTCTGTGGTGGCACGGGCACCAGATGATCGAGGGCAGGCCTGATGTCGTTTCGCTCGAACTTGCTGGGTCAGGTGAGCGCCTATACGGCCTGCTTGACGAGCTACGCAGCGATGGACGGGCCAAGATGCGTCAAGCGCTTGTGATCGACCGTTGGATCATTCTCGGTTACGTCTTCTTCTTCGGAGGGGCGGCCGGGGCCTCGATATCGGTGATCAGGATGGCTGTCGAGGGTGGCGGGCGCACGGTCGGCACGATCCTCGCCATTTTGGTGGCCGTCTTGGTAGCGCTCGCAGGCGCGCTCGACCTGATGGAGGACCGAGCGCTCGCGGGCGCTCTCGCGGTCTGGGTCGAGCCACCAGCGCAGGCGATGCCAGCCACAGTAGAAAGCGCAGCCGGGCGACAGGCTCATCGTCGGGAGATGATTGCAGCACTGTCGGGTCCAAGCGCTAAGGCCGCGCGGGCCGCGACCGCCAAGTTCGCCATTCTCGCTGGGGTGGTCCCCGCCTGGCTGGTGACAGTTGTTACGATCTACGCTGCCCACGCCATGAATTAGCAGGGTTCTTGAAGAGGCTGCGGTGGGACCTCCCGCCCATCCACACCAACGCTAGCGCCCGTGGACACAAACGCTAGGATTGCGGGATGGTTGACCGCCGGGTGCCTGGATTTGCGGGCAAGCGCCGCCCCGACTTGCTCGTTGCGCTTGCGTGGGACCAGTCCTCCCGGCCGTCATTTTCGATCGCGGCTGACCTCATGACGCCGTCCTCGGACCAGCTCGGCTTTTCGGTTCCCGGTTTCGAGCGCTCGGCGTCCAACCTCCTCGACGATGTGGTCGCGCCGGCCTTCAGTGCCGCCAACCGTGTGCTCGCACTCTGGTCAACGAACGATCCTCTTTGGATCGTCTTTCAGGTGGGGTTAGCGGCAGGACTTGAGCGACCCGTCCGGGTGGTCGGGTCTCGTGGCGAGGTGGAAGCAGCGTTCGGGCTACCGGTGGACGTTAAAACGGCCGATATTGGGACGGCCACCATACGAGAAACTGCGGCCGAGAGTTTCGAGAGAGCCCCGCAAGTCGAGTTCTCATACGGCCAGATTCTGCTGTGCCCCGGCGACACACCCGAGGACCGCGCGACGCTCGGGCTACTCGAACCTCGGCTAGGCGGCCGCGTTCACCGGAGGATCGGTGAGCTGAGGTCCCGTGAACCGGCCGTCGATGACGTCGTCTGGGTGATCACGAAATACGGAGTGGCTGGACCCACAGAACACAACCTTCGCTCGAATATCGGTAACGCATTTGAAGCTGGCCGGTGCTACGGGTCGTCGCTGCGACACGGTGCGGAACCCCAACTCACGATCATTCGAAACGTGTTCGCCCCGCCCATCGCTGCGCTCGACCACCTCACTCGAGTCGCAACGGATCCGAAGGCGGTAGCAGACCTATTCGGTGCACCGGTCGGGGGTGCGTTACGTCTCATCGGCGTCGAGTTGCTCGATCTCAAGTGCTTTCCGTCGATAAGTGTTCCGATTTCCATCTCGTCAGCGCTAGGCGGGGCCTGGACGTGTATCGCCGGAGTCAACGGAGCGGGGAAATCGACGATCCTGCAGTCGATAGCGCTCGGGCTCCTCGGACGATCGTCAGCACCCGAACTGGGGCTTGCGCGCCTCGCGCGGATGGTCCGCCAGGATGATTCCACGTCCGCGCCGACGGCCGAGATCCGGCTCACTCTGTCCGACGGGTCAATGACTGGCGAGATTGTGCTACCCCTTGGGGAGAAAGGAATCGATGAGCGTGCGCTGGCTTCGATGAGCGACCGATCCACGATGGAGCAGATCTGGGACCGGACCAACTCCATGTTGATCGTTGGGTACGGCGCCACCCGTAATGTCAGCGACACCCTGACCGGGGCGTCCTCAATGCAGATGAGTTCGGCTGCCCAACGGTTGCTCACCCTGTTTGACCCGCTTGGGCAAATAACCAGCACCGAGGCGCTCGTCGCAGGGGGCCCCCGGTTCGAGCCGATGCTACGAACTGTCGCCAAGCTCGTCACGAAGTTGCTCGACGAGCCGGGAGCGCCATTCAGGTGCGAGGTCAGGCACGGGCGACTTGTATTTCAGCGTGGCAATGCGAGCCTCGGATCGCTCGACCTTCCAGACGGGTTTAGATCAATCCTCGCTCTGCTCGCTGACATTGCCGCCGGCTGGCACGAGATCAATCCTGAAGCAGCCGACGTTGATCCGGCCACTATTACTGGCATTGTCCTCGTCGACGAACTCGATCTCCACCTGCACGCGCGTCTCCAGCGCGAGATCGTGCCTCGCCTGCGAGCGGCACTGAGCGGCATGCAATGGATTGTTACAACCCACTCGCCATTCATCGTCGGCAGTTTCGACCAGAGCGAGTTGGTCTTGCTTGATCAGACTCAGCCAGGCGGCATCCGCAAGCTTGATCGTCAGGTGCTTGCGTTTACCACCAACGACATCAACGACTGGCTGCTCGACGCGAGCCCCGTCTCGCTGGCGGGCGAGCAGGCCGTCATGGGTGAAAGCGGGGCGGCGCTGCTTTACCAATCACCCTCGCGCAGTGCCAACGAAGCCGAGAGCCTGCTCGCGAGACAGGACGAGTTGCTCGCTCGGCTCCGTGACGTGAAGGCCTGACCAGTGCGGCGCGTGTGGCAACCGGATGTCCATCCCCCAGAACTCTCGCGACATGGACGAGCCGGATTCGACTATGCCGATAAACAACTACGAGACAAGTCTCCCCGAGACAAGTTTCCGTCGCACTGGAGGGCCCCAGACGTGCGGGGTGTCCTCAAGGCGCGATGTGGTTTCGCCTGCGCGTATTGTCTTGACATTATAGGTCGTTCCGGCGAGGATGTCGAGCATTTTCGGCCAAAGAACCTCTATTGGTTTCTTGCGTACTCACCCTCGAACTATCTGTCAAGCTGCCGGCGCTGTAATAGCAGTCGAAAGATCAACCGATTTCCACTTGAAGACGGTTACGAGCGGGCCTGCGACGTCGCGGGCCTTGGCCTCGAGCCACGGCTACTGCTCGACCCAGTCATCGACGACGTTGAAAACCTCTTGCGAGTCGAGCTCCAGACGAAGCAATACAACTGGGTGATCGATCCGTCGGCGCCGAACCCGCTCAAGGCTCGAGCTGCACACACGATCGAGTTCTTCCGCCTGAACACTGACACCGAGTTGCGGCGCGCGAGGATCGAAGCAATCCAGTCCTTCTTCCAGGAGGTGCTCTCGGGAGACCCAGTTTTTGAGCAGCGGGCTCGGCGTCGAATGAGCCGGTTCACTCCGCACGGCGCAGCGGTTCGGAGTGTTGCGCTGCAGCAGCATCCGTCGCTGGTGCCGTCCGGTGAAGAGGAACTGCAATGGCACGTCACCAACTTGTTTATGCTCCTGCAGGACGCGATCCAACCGGGCCTTGATGCGGCGTTCGTAACCATGCTCGACTACGCACTCGCGACGATTAGGGCTGACCCGCCGCCACCCGTTCTTGCATCGACGGTTACCGCTTGGTACGACGCCCTGCCGATCGGCGTCGGCACTCTGGCCGATCGCGTTGGGCCGATTGTTAGCGAGTTACGAACCGCCGATCAGCACTCCCGACACGTCGTCGACAGCCCAACCTCAACCCAACGGTAGTACGCGACCGGTCGTAGACCGCCGTCACACCGCCAGGTTTGTCAGCAGGGCCGTCAGGTCCTGGAGCAGGTCGAGGTGGACCGCCTCGGCTGCACCCCGCCTCGTGGGATAGCTTCTCCTTCTCGCCGGTGGCGGCGAGTGGTGATCGCACGGGTACTCCAGCCGCCGGGCAGTGGGAGAGAAGCAGGCCGACACCGTCGGCGTCCGGCCCTGCGGGCCAGGCTCTCGATGTGTGAGTGACCAGTCACGCTCTGCACCATCACGATGGCGAAACGCTGCTACGCGCTGGGGGAGCGAAAGGCGAGGGAAGGAAGGCGAGGGATTTGAGCGCTCCCGCAGCGACGCACTTCTCTGCCGCTGGCAGTAGGCCCGCCCGGCCCGGAACGTGGGGGAGATGGCATGGGATACATGCTGCCGCGGCGGTGGTTGTCGATGAAAGTTGATGCCGGCCGCAGCCGTCCTGACCGGGACCTCGCTGCGACCCGGCCTCTGGTCTGGCGGGTCGACCAGTTCGATACCCTTCGGGCCACCGGCCCGCTGCGCCTGGATAGCTCGCATGAGCCTGAGACTAGCCCGGGATGGCCTGTTCGCGATCGCCAGGCCAGGGACATACTGGACGTGTCCTTGAGGAGTCGCGCGCGCCTCTTCGGCTGTCTTCAGCGCAGGCGATGAGACGGGACTTGTGTCCACCTTGCGGGCGCGAGTTTCGAGGTGTGGGACGGATGTTCCGCTCGCGGATCGCACGTGAATCGCACGAGTCCTTTGACTGGGGTTCCAGTGCTTGTCAGAGGCCGGTTGACCAAACCCTTTTAACCGACGTGGAATGGATACCGAGGATTGATCTCATTCAGCTCTCGACTTGCCGCTGACTAGGCATTGTGCCTTGATTGGGCTACCTGGTGCTTCCGAGTGTTAGTGACCTTTAGGGACTGGCACACCAGCGGATTCGATCAAGAAGGACGAGGAGTCTGCTACTTCCGAGTCGACGACCTTGCACCAGCGTCGCGGGTGCATGACCACGTCGCTGAGGCCCGCCCCGAGTGATCGGGTGAAGCCACAGTGGAGGAAGGTTCCCGGTTGGCGTAGACGTCGCTACTTGATTTCGGCGTCAGCAACGAGCCACACCATGGCGAAAACCTGGCCGTGTCGCTCGGTAAGGATGTACACATCCGATCTTAGAGGCGGGGTTTCGCTCGCCTCTGGGGCGACCGTGCCCGCATCGGAGGTGTGCAGCTCGCCGACCCCATATCGTCGATCACAAGGGTGGCCGAAGCCGACCATTGTTCGCTGACGACGGGGAGGTCGTCTGTCAGGGCGAGGGTGCCCACCCCAAAAATTGGCCTGCATGGTCTGCCTGACGAGTTCATTCTTGCCCACCGGCACGCTTCGCGTTCCGGAGAATATGGTGCGATCCGCCTGGTGCGACGTCAGTACGGGCTGGAGCACCTCGGTCTCCAGATCTCCCGTGGCTACGTATTCACCCTCTACATTGATCGCTGACCCAAGAGAGCTGAATGTATCGTGATTGCCAATCCCGTGAATCCGAATCTCGACGCCCTGTCGCATCATGGGCCCTCTCGCTGGGGGGCCTGAATTGTTGCACCGGCTTGGATCGGCGGCGGCCGACGCGGTGGTCGCACTAATGCGCGTTGCGATTCCCGTTCCGGCGTCGCTCCGCCTTCACGGATTGGCGTGTTCTTTCTACTCCGGTCAGCCCGGATCCCGACGAACCCGGAGAGACTGTGGTGGTGGACGTGCCGCTGAGCACGGTCTCCAATCAGTGAAGGAGGTTCGAGAACTTGACTCCATCGATGTCCCGGCTGCCTGACTGGCAGGCGGCCTCGGTCGCTGCGGTTGGCGCCCTGTTTGCAGCCACGGCGCGGCAGGTGATTGGCCTGCTCGAACCAGCCGGCTGGAGTTGGACAGAACTCCTCAAGGATCTGGTTGGCAACGTCTTCCTGGTCGGTCTCTTCGGACTGCTCGTCGAAGCGTCCCGACGATTCGCCAAGCAACGTTCAACAGCCCTCCTGGTCACCAGCACATCGCCGCTGGTCGAGAAGACGGTGCTCGTCTGGGGAGGCGACTTCGCCGTCCCGGACGACGAGCAAGGGCACGGCGACAGCGAGAGACAGCCAGCATTCGGTATGGCGGAATACACGCTCAACGAGATTGAACAAGGCCTTCAGGCGATGCTGGAGGCAAGCTCAGGGGCCACAACCAACATGTCCATCGGGCCGGACGCGATCCGCGAACTTGGGCGGTACGTGGAACACGGCGGCCGGCAACGCCGGGCGGTTCATGGCCGAGCGCTCATGGCAGAACTCGCCTCGGCCCGCCTCGACGGGGACGAGCAGGTCGCTGAGGCGGCGTCCGCGTTCGTCCTGCACATCACTGATTGGCTTGCGCTCCTCGAGCAGACCGATGCCGCCGTTCGTGCAGTGGGCACACACCTGACTCTGGCCCTCCCGGCCTCGAAGGAGGCAGCCTCCGCGCTGGACGCTGAGGCTGTGCGACTCGTGAACAGCGCTGTCCTGATCGAGTCCCTGCGAATCGGCGAGGATCCAGTCACAGCCCTGCACCGAGCACTTCCGCGAGCCGCCGGCGACACGGTCACGCCCCCTCTGCAGCGGATCGAGCGGGACGTGATCGAGGCTCTTCAAGTGGAAGTCGTGGCCGCATTTGCCTGTATCCAGGACCTCCGAGACCTCTTCGCCGCTGCGAGCAGACTCCTCCGTCCTGGTCGCCCCCGATCCGAGTGACGTGACCGCCCACGGACGATCGTGAACAGATCTCCCCGTCAACGCTGGGAACGTGCAAGCTCAGGCAGGGCGGTTCCTGGTCAACAGCTCCCGACGTGAGCGCAAGCCGGGGAGCACGATGACGTATCGACACCCGCATCGCGCCGTGGGAATCTGAGCCGAATGGTGCCCATCACCCCTAGGCACGGTCTCTGCCGGCCGCTCGGGGCCGAAGGAGGTGACCGTGATCGACGTCATGCTCGTTGCCCCGGTGCGTGCCTACCGAGACGCGCTCTCCGCCCTTATCGACAGTGATGACGAGTTGCGTGTCGTGGCACACGCGGAGTCGGGCGCCGAGGCGTTGGCACGGCTGGCGCCGGTCACTCCCAGCGTGACACTGCTCGACTTCGGCATGGAGCACGTGTTGCCGATCCTCGAGGCCCTGCGCCGGATCGCTCCGTCAACGCAGATCCTTGCGTTTGCTGTGCCGATCGCTGGATCGCAGTCCGAGACCATCGTCCGCGCCGCCGAGACGGGGGTCACCGGCTTCATCGACGCCGACCAGCCGATCGCCGACGTCGTCCAGGCGATCCATCTGGCCGTGCGAGGACAGTGCCCATGCAGCCCCCGCATCGCGGCCACCCTGCTGAGCGCGCTGCGTCGACGACCGGCCACCGGGTACGCGTCGAATCGCACCGCTGAGTACCTCACCGCCGGAATGGACCGTGCCGGCGAAGCGGTCCTCACGCCACGCGAACTCCTGGTCGCCCAGCTGGTCGCCCACGGCATGACCAATCGCCAGATCGCGGGCGAGCTCGTCGTTGGTGAGGCAACGGTGAAGACCCACGTCCACTCGGTTCTGCGCAAGCTTGGCGTCGGTCATCGTGAGCAGATCGCGCTGGTCGACATCGTCGGCGTGGGCGGTCCCGCGGGCGGATCGGGACGGGTTCGCGGGGGGCTCACCGCCGACTGATGACAGGCCCATTTCCACGGGTAGATCCACTGTCGCTTCACGTCGACTCCACCCCGTAGAGGAGGAGGGCGGGATGAGTCTCCACCCCACCATCTCCACCCCGGTTCGGCCTTCGGGATGGATGCGCGGGCCCGCTGTCGTGACCAACCTTTCGCTATGGCGTTGTGGGACCCGGGTGGCACGCAACCGGAGGACGTGAAGGCGCGGCTCGATCTGGAGCCGCTCGCACGGTGGTGCGGCGAAGTGCTGACACGTGGCCTGGACCACTCTGTCGAGCCGCCCGCGCTCACCATGCCGCCCCTGCCCGCCCACGTCCGCGAGCCCCTCAACCACCACGGTTTCGACGCGTTCGACCAGACGGTCATCGCCCTGGCGCTCGCTCCCGACCTCGACATGCTGCTCGCTCAGGCGACCCTCGCGCTGACCGGCTCGGGCCCCTACCCGACGCTCGGTCTGATCAGCCAACTCATCGGGGCTGCCGGGCCGGATATCGCAGCTCTCGCGGCACGGTTGAGCGACGGCGGACCCCTGTCGCAGGTGGGACTGATCACCGTTGCTCCACCCATCGACGCGCCGGTAGTCAGCGACCCGCCGAGGACTCCCAGCATGTTGGCATCCTGCGTGGCGACGACGGCCTTGCTGCGGTGGACCTTCGGGGTGACGCGACTCGAGCCGGCGCTGTTCCCGCTGGTGCGTGACGACCTGATCGCCCCCCGGGTCCCCGACGATCCTGACCTCGCCGATGCCCTGGCCGCACAGCTCTCCAGCCCCATTCCCTCGACGGTGTCGCTGATCGGTGACCGGCCCTCATCGCTCCTGTCGACTGCACTGCACGCCGTGTCACGCTGCAACCTGTCTGTGCTGGTGGTGGACGCTGCCGCGCTACAGGCGCGTCCGGCAGCAGCACGCGTCGCCGCAGAGGCCCTGCTGCGGGAGGCGGTCGTGATCGTCAACGGGGATGTGTCCTCCGTTCCGCCGGCTCGTTGGGAGACGCTCGCCTGGACGGTCTGTATCGGGGAGCACCCGGTGGGAGCCGAGGACGGGCTGCGCGATGTCCGGTCGCTGGTGTCCAGCGGACGCAGAGGCGGGTCGGCCGGCGGGCACCTTGTGGACGTCCTGCGCGGACGCGGCATTCACGTGCCGCCCGGCGAGGCCGACCGGATCGGCCGCTGGGACCACCTTCCCGTCGCCGAGATCGGGGCCCTCGCCGACACCCTCGCAGCCCGTAGCCGGGGGCGGTTGAACGACCTGCCCGTCACGCCCGACGAGCCTGCCGTTGCCGAGGTGAACGGCAGAACGGCCCGGGCTGCGGCGTCGGTGCCCGTCGTCACGGCCGAGGACGTCACTGCGGTGTCGGTCGGAATGGTCGGACGCGAGCTCTCGCAGCTTGCCACCCCGTTGCGCACCTCGCGCGATTGGAGCCAGCTCGTCCTGCCGCCGATGCTGCGGCAGGAACTCGCCGAACTCACCGAACAGGCGGCGCACCGGGCCTATGTGCTCGACACCCTTGGCTTTGGCGACCTGCCCGGGCAGCCGCGCGGTGTCACGGCGGTGTTCGCGGGACCGAGCGGCACGGGGAAGACGCTGACAACGCGTCTCGTGGCCGGCGAACTGGGTCTGCCGCTGTATCGGGTCGACCTTGCGCGCGTGGTCTCGAAATACATCGGGGAGACGGAGCGCAACCTGGACGCGGTCTTCGGTGCGGCCGAGCGAGCCGACGCGGTGCTGCTGTTCGACGAGGCGGAGTCGCTGTTCGGCCGTCGCAGCGAGGTGCAGGACGCTCGCGACCGGTACGCCAATATCGAGATCTCGTTCCTCCTGCAGCGCATGGAGGATTACGACGGGGTGGCAAGCTGCGAGAGCTCGCGTCCGACCATTCCGACCGACACCGCAGTGACGTCCTCGGCCGTGACGACGGGC
>Ga0366806_1021_pt1 | contig 23749 bp, 22 predicted proteins | sample TotcelN113001L14_FD_207023 | JGI IMG/M metagenome (GOLD analysis project Ga0366806, IMG submission 207023) | Enriched cells from coal bed in the Powder River Basin, Montana, United States - Total cells N11 rep3 HSBNCT.N11.300.1.L14 ...
CCTCCTGTTGTTGCCGTGCATCCAGCGGCAGCTGATGCAGGACCGCGAGGATCTGGCCTTTTTTGACGCTATCGCCGTCGCGCAACGCAATGCGCTCCAGTTCGGCGGCAACCGGAGCAGCCACAATATATTTGTCATGCGCGCGTATCTGCCCTTGATTATTAATGCTGACTTGCATCGGACCCTGGAGTACCTTGGTCAATTCAACCGCGACAGGACTGGGCGCGAACAAAAACCAGGCAATACCGATCAGGATCACGGCGGCAATGATGCCGCCCCGCCATTTTTTGAATGCAAGACCGGCTTTGCCCGTCATCGAGAGCGATTTAGGCGATCCGGTGTCGGTTGTCTGGTTCATTTATTCGCGGCTCTTCAAGACTGCAATCAAATCCAGTCGCTGCACTTTACCCCACACCAACAGACCCGAGGCTGCGGCCGAAGCGAGCACCACACCAATCGAAATCAAAAAGGTCTTGCTGCTGACCACCGCCGGAATGCGGAACACTTCCTCGCTCAACAGTACCGACAACAATACGCTCAAGCCATAGCCGAGCGCGCACCCCAGCGGCAGCGACGCCAGCGTCAGTATCGCCTGTTCTCCCAGCAGCATCGCGCCGACTTCAAGCTGCGTAAAGCCGAGTATGCGCAGGCTGGCCAGTTCGATCGCGTGCTCGGACAGCGCAATCCGTGCCGCGTTATACACGACCCCGATCGCGATGATGCACGCGAATGCGATCAATACCGTGGTGCTGGTGGTCAGGTTTTCCGCCACAGTCGCCAGAAAACTTTGCAAGGTGGCCTCCCGCAGATTGATGCCGGCGATGCCGGGAATCGACTTCATGCTGCGAAACAATGCGCGCTGGTGCAGCGGATCAATCGCAAGAAAGGCGCCGGATACGGTTTCCTGCTCGGCGGCGAGTCTGCCTAGTGCGCGTGCATCCATATAGGCGGCCAGACCGATCATTTCATCGACGATATTCGCGACCCTGACCATCACGGTTTTTCGCTTGCCTTCGATAAAAGTCACCGTCAGCATGTCACCGAAAGTCACGCCCAGCGTCTGCGCCAGCTTGGTGGTCAAAACGATGCCGTTCTGCGGCAAAGCAACCGGACGTTCGCGTTCATCCAGAATCAGGCGCAATTGCCGCTCCGGATACAGTCCGGTGATGGCCGCCTTCTTTTCGCGATGCCGAAAACGCAGCTTGACTGCCATGCTCCTGAACGGCTCCACCCGCAACACGCCCGGCAGTGCGGCCAGATTATGGATGACGCCGGTATTGCGGGCTTCATTGAACACCACGGTCGCATCGTCGCGTTGCGCTGTGCGAAATTGAATCCGGATGATTTCTTCCAGTGCGTCGTACGAGAACTGGCCGGTAATCAGCAAGGCAAGCGCCAGCGACAAGCCGATTACCGACGACAGCGCCCTGAGCGGGCTGCGCTCCAGATTGCGCAATACCATGCGCACCGACAAGGGAATGGTGCGCTGCAGGCCGAGCCGTTCCAGCGGCCCCGGCTTGAACAGGGCAGGGGATTCCGGGTGCATCGCTTGCGCAGGCGACAACGCCAGTACCCGCAGCACAGCCAATATCGTGCCCAACAACGCAGCCAGCACAGAAATCAGCAGCGCTACTGTCACCGAGAAGGTCGAGAGCGAAAACACCAGTGTCGGAAAATGGAAAAACCGAGTATAAATTTCGGCCAGACCGCGTCCCAGCCATGCCCCCAGAACGATGCCGGCAATGCCGCCGGCCATCACGGTCAACAGCGCAAATTTCAGATAATGCAGGCCGATTGCGGTATTGCTGTAGCCAAAACTTTTCAGGAGCGCAATCTGCGTTCTTTGCAACGTGGTGAGCCGCAACAAGATGCTGTGAATCAGGAAAGCGGCGACTCCCAGAAATATCGCCGGCAATACCGTACCGGTCACGCGATCCTGCGCCAGTTCGTTTTCCAGGAAGTGATGCGACACCTGCTCTTCGCGTGCATACGCGCCCAATGAACCATACGGCGCCAGCAGCTTGTCCAGATGCTCGATTACCTGCGATGCACTGGCATGCGGTGCAAGCGTGATCGCAACGTCATTGAATGCATCCTGCAAATTGGCGGCTTCAGCCACGTATTCCGGCGAAATCGCGATGCCGACGATGCGCAAACGCTCCTTGCGGCCGTTGATGATGGCGACCAGCGTGTCGCCGGGACGCAGTGCATTGGCAGTGGCAAAGGATTCGCTGGCCAGTATCTCGCTTGCGTTGCCTGCCTCTATCATCCGCCCGCTACGGATATTGACGCGGTTGAGCTGGCTGTGGGGCGTTGTGGAAAGCGATACCAAGCGTGCGCTGGCCGGTTCGTCCAGGCCGCGCACATCCAGCGTCGCATCGAACACCACGCGTCCTTCGACCGCATTGATGCCGGGAATGTCCCGTATCCGCTCCAGCAGCGTGATCGGAGCGCGGCGCAGATTGCTAAATACATCGGCAAACCGGTATTGCGCATAGTAGTTGGTCTGTGCGGACAGCAGCGCTTCATACGAGCCGCGCATCGTGACGAAGGTGGCGATACCGCACATCGCCACCAGCGCAATCGCCACAGCCTGGCCGCGCATGCGCCACAAGTCGCGCACCAGCTTGCGGTCGAGCGGGCGCAGGCTTACCACGCGATGTCTTCCGGCGACAGACGTGCGGCATTACGTTCGATACGGGTGATTTGTCCGCTGCCGATATACACCACGCGGTCCGCCATGCCGGCAATCGCTGCGTTATGGGTGATGATGACGATGGTCGTGCCCAGTTCCCGATTCACGCGTTGCAGTACCTGCAGCACGATCTTGCCGGTCTTGAAGTCGAGCGCTCCGGTCGGCTCGTCGCACAACAACACATCCGGCCGCTTCGCCACTGCGCGGGCGATCGCCACCCGCTGCTGCTCGCCGCCCGACAGTTGCGCCGGAAAGTGGTGCAGCCGATCGCTCAAGCCGACCAGCGCCAATGCCTCTGCCGCATCCATCGGATTGACGCTGATTTCCGTCACCAGCTGGACGTTTTCCAGCGCAGTCAGGCTCGGGATCAAATTGTAGAACTGGAACACGAAGCCCACATGCTCGCGCCGGAAGGCAGTCAATGCCGCTTCGTCGGCGCTGGTCAGGTTGTGGTCCAGATAGTTCAGAGTGCCGGAAGTCGGCGTATCGAGACCGCCCAGAATGTTCAGCAAAGTGGATTTGCCGCTGCCGGAAGCTCCCAGCAACACGATGAATTCGCCCGCATGCAGTTCAAGATCGACATGCCTGAGCGCCTCGACTTGCACTTCGCCCATCGTGTATATCTTGCTCACATCGCGCAGCGCAAATACCGGCGGCCCGAATTGCGCTGTGATGGGCGATGCCTGATCCCGGGGTACATCATCCGATGTCGAGTCCATGGCATCTTGGGTAGTTTGAAAACGCTAATTTCAGTGGAAAAATAGCTGTAGAAACGCCTTTCCATTCTTGATCGAATGACAATCGCTTGTCTTGCGGCAAGTCAAGGCAAGCAACGCTAATGCGCGATCCCTTTGAAGCGGGTGCTGCACGTGCAATGCCACTATGACGGGACTCGCGATCACGTTAGTCGTCTCCCGCAGATGCAGAGATTCCTACCGATGGATGCAGACGTGAGCGTTGCCACCTCCGTCAGCGCCTGATGCGGACCGCGCATTAAAGGCCTCATAAAAACCAATTCTCATTGGGGTATTTCAAAATTCGCAATGAATGTATGCGGATAATGCCGTAAAAATACGTATACCCACCAATGTATTAATTTTTTTTAAATATTAGTCAGCGGCTTTCCTGGCTGCAGCTTCTACTGAAATGCGACTTCTGCAAAACTGCGCAGCTTGCGGCTATGCAGCTTGTCCACGCCTTGCTTGCGCAGCAATTCGACTGTGCGGATGCCGATGCGCAAATGCTGGTCAACCCGTTCGCGATAGAAGTGATTCGCCATGCCGGGCAATTTTATTTCTCCGTGCAGCGGTTTATCGCTCACGCACAATAGCGTGCCGTAGGGCACGCGGAAACGGAAACCGTTGGCGGCGATGGTGGCGCTCTCCATGTCGAGCGCAATTGCGCGGCTCTGGCTGAAGCGGCGTTCCGGCGTACGTTGCGGCAGCAGTTCCCAGTTGCGATTGTCGGTGCTGGCAACGGTGCCGGTACGCATCACGCGCTTCAGGTCGTAACCGGTGAGCTGGGTGACGTCGGCCACCGCCGCCTCGATTGCCACCTGGATTTCGGCCAGCGGCGGAATCGGCACCCACAAAGGCAAGTCTTCATCCAGCACATGGTCTTCGCGTACGTAACCGTGGGCAAGCACATAGTCGCCCAGTTGCTGGGTGTTGCGCAGCCCCGCGCAGTGGCCGAGCATTAGCCATGCATGCGGACGCAACACGGCGATATGGTCGGTGATGGTCTTTGCATTGGCCAGCCCGACGCCGATGTTGACCATCGTGATGCCGCTGCCGTCGGCGCGGATCAGATGAAAGCCCGGCATTTGCGGCAGGCGCGGCGGCGCAGCGCCCAATGCGTCACCCGGTTGCGGGCTGTGCCCGACGCGCCGCGTGATCATGTTGCCGGGCTCGACAAAGGCGATGTAGCCATCTTCATCCTTAGACACCAGCGGGTCGGGCGCACGGTTCATGATCTCGTGTCCCAATCGCACGAATTCGTCGATGTAGAACTGGTAATTGGTAAACAGCACGAAATTCTGGAAATGTTCTGGCCCCGTGCCGGTGTAGTGGCGCAGTCGTTGCAGCGAATAGTCGACCCGAGGCGCGGTAAACAGCGACAAGGGCAGGGCTTCGCCGGGCGGCGCTTCATGCGTGCCGTTGGCAATGCCGTCATCCATTGCAGCCAGATCGGGCAAGTCGAACATGTCGCGCATCCGCAAGCGCCGCTCGGCGCTCATATTGCCTTCGATATGATCATGCTCTGCAAACGAGAAATGCACCGGGATCGGCTGCGAACTGGTGCCCACTTCCAGTTGCACCGTCTGGTTGCATCCGTGATTCTTCAGTAGCAGGCGAAATTGTTCCAGATAATAGCGGGAGAACAAATCCGGTCGCGTAAGCGTCGTCTCGAAGGTACCGGCGCCTGCCACAAAACCATAGGACAGGCGCGAATCGGCCCGCACCACGGTATCGGTATGCACCCGCACAAACGGATAGCAGGCGCGCACATGGTCTGAAAGAGGTTCGCCGCTCACGAAACGCTGCAGCGACGCGCGCAGATGGTTGACGCTGTGTTCATAAATGGTGCGCACCTGCTTTAGCGCAGCAACGGGATCGTCAAAGTGCGCAGAGGCGATGAAGTCGGGTGTCAGCAAGGTGCAGCTCCTGAAGTTCCGGGCATGGATGGAATCGATAACAGGTATTGTAAAGCGTGCTTCTTGGCTACGTGCGATGCTATTGCTTGTTGCGCCGCATCATATCTGTGCTATAGTCCGTTTCTCAGACGCGGGGTGGAGCAGTCTGGCAGCTCGTCGGGCTCATAACCCGAAGGTCGTAGGTTCAAATCCTGCCCCCGCAACCAAATACCGAAGCCCGGACCGTTAAACGTCCGGGCTTTTTATTTCGCCAGACTCCAGCCTGTCTCGCTGGACTGCGTAAGGCTCCGAGTTCACCCCGGCGAGCCGCAAGCTACCGACGCTTCCGTTCTGTGAAATGCAGAATACCAACCACACGCGAGAATGCCGAAAAGGGCTGTCGTCGGTTCGGATAAAATAGAAATAGTAGCCATCGAACGGGGCACACCAGTCTTGCAATACGCGCACCAGCCGCCCCTACTTGATGTGCGGTACGAATTCTTCTTCCGGGCTGTTGAGCGTGTGGGGGCTGCTTGCCACTGCAGCGCCGGTAGGCTGGTGGTCTTGGTTGGCAAAAACGTTAGCTCTAGATGTCGAGGCTGATAGTTGCCTTGATTCAACGCGCGATTGCGTTGGGCTCCACCGTTGGCGGCTTTCTGTTCGATACGAGTGGATATCAGAGCACGTTCCTTGTGAGCGCGGTGATGCTGCTGATCGCGGCTTTTCTGACTTTCCTGACTTCATGTTCGCAAGCTCCACGGGTTGTATAGGGCATGGGAATAGCAAGGATGACGCCATGAGCATAAACTACCTCAAAGCATTTAAGGATGTTCAGCTTTGCATCATCTTTATCGACAACCCCGCGGTCCGCGCGTTTGCTCCTGAGCTGCTGCGGGCACTCGACATGGCCTAATTCAGTGGCAACGAAATTTTTCCAAGTGGTAGTTTTTTCGATTAAGGGGTCTGGGGAGCAATGGCACAGTGAACCGACTTAAGGATTTTCGGTCGAGCTGCGAAGCGGTTGCAATTCGGGAGATTTGACGAAAGGGAAATTAAAGTAAGCTGTCGAAATTGCATCAAGAGGTGGTTTTGACAAGGTACACATGCGAAAGGGAAATATTGGAATGCATCATAACACCGCATGGAATAAGCCTTCCGCTTTATTGCAAATGCTTGCGATTAGCAACCTCATCCATCATAAAATCGACAAATGCGCGTACTTTGGCGGATAGATGGCGATTTTGCGGGTACAGAATGGAAAAGATGCGTGATCGACCACCGAAAGGCAACAGTATTTGGGGGTGTAAATAGTTTTGTGTAATCGGTCATTTGGCAGGAGACTGCCACCTACAAGGAAAAACATGACCAAACGCAAAGTTACCCAACCCGACCTGATTGATCTTTTGCTCGCCGATTACAAGAAACCGGAAGACCTGATCGGCGAGAACGGGATTTTAAAACAGCTCACCAAGGCCATCGTAGAGCGCGCATTGCAGGCTGAGCTGGCTGCCCACCTGGGCCACGACAAGCATGAACCCGTGGCCAACGAGAGCGGCAACACCCGTAACGGCAGCAGCGCCAAGACGCTCAAGGGCGACTTCGGCGCCTTGCCAATCGAGATTCCGCGCGACCGCGACGGCAGCTTCGAGCCGCTTCTCATTGCCAAACATCAGACCCGCTGGACCGGCTTCGACGACAAGATTCTGTCGCTGTATGCGCGCGGCATGACGGTGCGGGAGATTCAAAGTCACCTCGAAGAGATGTACGGCACCGCGGTCTCACCGACGCTGATCTCGTCGGTGACAGATGCCGTCATGGACGAAGTCAAGGCATGGCAGGCGCGCCCTCTGGATGCGCTGTACCCGATCGTCTATCTCGACTGCATTCATGCCAAGGTGCGCGACAGCGGCGCGGTGCGGGTCAAGGCCGTGTATCTGGCACTGGGCGTGAACCTCAATGGCGACAAGGAATTGCTGGGACTGTGGGTGGCCCAGACCGAGGGCGCCAAGTTCTGGCTGCAGGTTGTCACCGAACTGAAGAACCGCGGCGTGCAGGACATCTTCATTGCCTGTGTGGATGGCCTTAAAGGCTTTCCAGAGGCGATTGAAGCAGTGTTTCCAAAGACGGCTGTGCAGCTGTGTATCGTGCACATGGTGCGTTACAGTTTGAACTTCGTGGGCTGGAAATTTCGCAAGACGGTTGCGGCCGATCTGCGCACCATTTACCAGGCAGCGACCGCCGAAGAAGCGGAAATGCGTCTGGCAGAATTCGATGCCAAATGGGGCGTGGATTATCCGTCGATCGTGCAGTCCTGGCAACGCAATTGGCCGCGCATCGTCCCGTTCTTCGACTACCCGGCAGAAATCCGGAAGGTGATTTATACGACCAATGCAATCGAGTCCGTCAACATGAGTCTGCGCAAGGTCACCAAAAGCAGAGGCTCATTTCCCAATGACGATGCGTTGATCAAGCTGTATTATCTGGCACTGCGCAACATCAGCAAGAAGTGGACGATGCCGATCCAGAACTGGAAAGCTGCTCTGAATCGCTTTACCATCATGTTCGATGAGCGTATGCCGCAGCATTAAACGATTTCCCGATTACACAAAATCGCGGACACCCTCCAGTATTTCAGTCAACTCGCCGTTCTTCACGCTTTCGTCAGCAATGAAGTGATAAGTCTGAAATATGCCGCCACCAGCCTTCGCGTAGGTAACACATCCAAGTACGTCTTCCGAACAACGTACGTGGCTATCGAACGCAAAATCCACGTCTACGCCTTTATGCTTGAATATCCATGGCATTGCTCTGCCTGTGCTTGGCAATACAAACTGGATACATTCCTGCTGACGTAGATCGTCCAGATTCTGCGGAATCACGTGCCGGTTGAGATAAAAAGGCGACGCGAAGACTCCTAAGGTCGCATCTTCGAGTTTGCGCGCAACCAAGCGCGAATCCTGCGGGTCACCCAAACGGATCGCCAGATCGTAACCCTCTTCGACGAAATCGACGTTGCGATTGCCGATATTGATGTCCACGGTGATGTTCGGGTATCGCGCCCTGAATTTGGGTAGCAAAGGCAGCACGCGATGGTGGCCATAGGTAGTGGGGACGCTGATTCTCACGATCCCGCTAGGTATCGCCTGGTCGCCGGTGATTGCACGTTCGGCTTCCGCAATTTGATCTAACGCCTGCCTGCATTCTTGATAGTACATGCGGCCGTGATCGGTTAAGCGAATTTGCCGCGTTGTGCGAGCGAATAAACGAACGCCAAGACGCTCTTCGATTCGCCGGACCGAGCGGCTAATCGCCGCTGGCGTCACGCCGAAGATCTCTGCCGCAGCAGTAAAACTTTCAAACTCTGCCGATTTGCAAAAAAATTGAATCGCGCTGAACTGATTGGTCGTCGAATGTTTGTTCATAAATTACAGTATGGAATAAGTAATTTGATTTTTCGAGTCTTTATCGTGATTTATGTTCTCTGTAAAGTGTAATTTGTGCAATGTGCTGGATAGCATTCGCCATTTATCAACTAAGCAAGGAGAAAGAGATGAATCGACGAGTATTGATGATTGTCACTTCCAATTCAAGAATGGGGGAGACCGGCAAGCCAACGGGTATTTGGACAGAGGAATTGACGGTGCCGTATTACATTTTTCTTGATGCGGGCATTGAGATCGAAATCGCATCGCCGTTAGGTGGAGCGGCGCCGTTCGATCCGAGCAGCATCAAGGCTCTTGGGCAAAACGATGCGAACACGGATCGTTTCTTGGCCGACACAGAGGCGCAACACAAGATTGCACAGACGATGAAAGTGTCGCAAGTCGATGTCGGCCGTTTCGATGCGGTGTTTTTTCCCGGTGGTCACGGGACCATGTGGGACTTGCCGAACGATGCGGGCGTCACGCGCACTGTCGAAAGCGCGTATGCCCTTGGCAAAGTCATCGCAGCGGTCTGCCATAGCCCGGCCGGTTTGGTCACCGCCAAGCGGCCGGACGGTCAATCCATATTATTCGGAAAACGGGTTAACGGATTCACCGACGACGAAGAGGCTGCCGCAGGATTGACCGATATCGTTCCGTTCAAATTGGAGACGCGCATACGCGAATTGGGTGGCAAATTCGAGAAAACGGCGAACTGGCAACCATTTGCGGTTAGGGACGGCCAATTGATTACCGGCCAAAACCCGGCCTCGTCCACTTTGGTTGCGCATCATATGGTGGCTGCGCTCAAGGATTCACAAGCCCACCTGGCCGCTTAAGGCCAAGGGAAATTCCATTCACTTCTTTAAAGGAAAGTAGCATGCTTAAGACAATCATCATGGCAAGTGTGTTGACCATTGCATCGACGGCTTCGTTCGCCAAAGGCTTTGAACTCAGTAGCCCGGATTTGACCAATGGGGAGCCGATTGCCGAGAAATTTGCGTTGAACGATTTTGGCTGCAAGGGAGAAAATGTCTCACCGGCATTAAACTGGAAAAACGCACCAATGGGTACCAAGAGCTTTGCGGTTGTGGTACATGACCCGGACGCCAAGACCGGGGTAGGCGGATTCCGCCATTGGATTGTGGTTGACATTCCAGCAAGCGCAACGGGCATTGCCCAAGGTGCTGGCAAGATAGGAGCCGATACTTTGGCAGATGGCGGAAAACAAATTACAACTGACTTTGGAACGTCTGGGTGGGGTGGCCCCTGTCCTCCAGCGGGCGATGCGCCTCACCATTATCAATTTTCGGTCTATGCGTTAAAGGTCGACAAATTAGAAATTCCCGCCAATGCGAGCGCTGGGTTGGCGGGATTCATGGTGAATATGAACGCTATCGGCAAGGCAGGATTTATCAGCACATACAGTCATTGATGAAAACCTACAGGATGTTGTCGAAAGTGGTATTGACGACACGCACTGCGTCGTAATTTGACCGAGCAACGGATTGCCTGGTCAAGGCCGATGCGAAGGCATCATCTTGGCCAAACTACGCGGCGCCTATCGTGGCCGCAAGAAATCGCTCTCCAACCTGAAAATTACCCGGATTCGGCAGCGGCTCGCTGCAGGCGAACAAAAAGCCACGCTCGCCCGTAAGTTCGGCATCAGCCTTTTATTGCGCGACCGGGCTCTTATTTGAATCTGCTCTTTTCCCCAGTCTTGATATTGAGCGCGTAACGCACGCCATTTTCGGTAATCGGCATTTCATCAGGCGGTTCGTCACCGGCCAATACGCCATCCGTGACCGGCAAGCCTTCGCCCTTGCGCACCAGTTCGTCCGATCGCTCGTACACATTCGGACAACCGGTTTCGGCGATCAGCGCTTGCACGATCGGCACCTTCCAGGCATCGACGCCGGCGGCCTGAAACTGGCATACCAGATATCCTTGCTGGCCACCGAACCAGTCGACTACCAGTCCGGGCAATTTGTCTTGTTCGCTCGAAATGAGGTGCACCAGGTGATTTGGCGCGGCTTTTTTGCCGTTGGCGGCAGTGTTGCGTGCAGCAATGGCGGTTTTGACGCGGCGCTTGATGAATGCGTGGTCGATTCCTTCGTTTTCATCAAAGCTCCAGATGCGCGCGCGAATCTGCGATTTTGGGCTCCAGGCGGCGCGCGCCAGAAATTGTCCGGAAGAAGACCGCACCAGCGCGGTCGCACCCGATTTCATTTTTTCTTCGAATTTGCCATCGACGCGCTCAACCGCCGACGCGTAAATCCACGGTTGGCGATTTTGCAGCAGGCTTTTTTCTTTGCCTTGTTTAATGGTAATGATCAGCATGGGAAATTCCAGAATGGGTAAAGTTAAGTTTATTTAAGCAAGGCTTTTCAATTGTCATTGCAGAAAGCCGGTGGCGATTAGCATATCGGGAGTATCGTATAAAACAAGTCTTTTACCGCATGTTTTTATTGCCGATTCTAAAATACCGTGGCATGTATTTAATTCCGTCTACAGCGCATCCGGCGCCTTTTCCAATTGCACGATCAGATTTACCATCGCATCGAACAGCGGATGACCGGGAGTGGCAAAGGCGTCGCAAATGGTCAGATGATTTTCCGTGGGCAGCGCGATATTGCCGTGGTGACTATTTTCCCAGACTTTTCCGATCAAATCGTTTTGCCGCTTGAATTCCTCCGATTCGCAGCCGCCGACTGCGCTCAGGAAAGGTGCGGGATGCGCTTGCGGCATCAAGGCGGGCGACAGCACTGCAGCGCGTTGCGCGGTCAGTTGCAAATCCGCATTGACAAAATCCGCATGCAGCAGCGGGGCCAGATCGTAAATGCCCGATAGCAGTGCGCCGCCTTTGATCAGATTCGACGGCAGCCCCGGTTCGAACGCTGGCCAGATCGCGGCCATCAGCATCGCTGCCAGATGCGCGCCAGCCGAATGGCCGACTATCACAATGCGGTGCGGGTCGAAATCGTACTGCTCTGCATGCCGGTACAACCAGGCAAGCGCGCGTAGCTGCTGGCGCGTGATGTCTTCAACAGTGGCGTGCGGCGCCAGCGTGTAATTGGGTAGCGCGACGTTGAAGCCAGCATCCAGATAGGGCGGGGCGACGAAGGAAAAATCCGCCTTATCCAGCGAGCGCCACCAGCCGCCGTGGAGGAATACCAGCAATGCTGCACCACCCCGTCTGGCGGGGAAAAAATCCAGCCGCTCGCCCGGCAAGTCGCCATAAGCCACGTCGTACAAGCCGGAGCGGGTACGCCGCACATGAGCGGATTCGCGCACCCATCGGGTATAGATGCGGGAATGTTCGGGAATCATCGCGCGCGCGTCGTATTGCCGAGTGTAATAATCTGTCGGAATCTTCATGATAAGAGCTTGATCGGAAAGCAGAGCAGAATTTGAGGCCGCAAGGATAACAGTTTGACGCTATTGCCTTGCATGCCTACACTAGCAACCTGCCGATATCCGATATCCAATATCAGATATCGGCACCAAGCCGGGTTCGCAACCGCGGACGGGCCCACCAACCACACCATTTCATGTCCACATTGCACAAAATCGATTCCACTTTCGATATCGCCCTGGCGTCGCAGCTCGATGCCGCCATCAACAACAAAACCAAACCGCTCGGCAGCCTGGGACAACTTGAAACGCTCGCCAAGCAGCTGGGCTTGATTCAGCGCACCACGCAGCCCGCGATACGCGAGCCGGCAATCATTGTGTTTGCCGCCGATCATGGCGTCACCGAAGAAAATATTTCCGCCTATCCGCAAAGCGTAACCTGGCAAATGGTAGAAAATTTTCTCGGACAGGGCGCTGCCATCAACGTTTTTGCGCGCCAGAACGGTTGCGCGTTGCAGGTCGTCGATGCCGGCGTGAACCACGATTTTGGGCCGCGCGATGGCTTGATCGACCGCAAGGTCGCATCCGGTACGCGCAATTTTGCCAAACAGGCGGCGATGAGCGCTACCGAATGCGCGCAAGCGATGGAGCACGGCCGCACCCTGGTGGCCGCACTGGACGGCAATGTGATCGGTTTCGGTGAAATGGGCATCGGCAACACCACCGCCGGCGCCGCGCTGATGCACAAGTTGAGCGGCATTCCGCTGACCGATTGCGTCGGTGCCGGCACCGGCCTGGCTCCTGATGGCGTCCGGCATAAGCGGCAGGTGATCGAACAGGCGGTCAGGTACCATGCAGGCGTGCGCGAACCGTTGGATGTACTCGCCACCTTTGGCGGCTTTGAAATCGCGATGATGGTCGGTGCGATGCTGGGTGCGGCCGAACGGCGCATGGCGATACTGATTGATGGCTTCATCGTCACTTCCGCCTTGCTGGTGGCGGCGCGGCTGCAACCGGCGCTGCTCGATTACTGCGTATTTGCGCATTGCTCGAACGAGAGCGGACACCAGCGCATGCTGGCCCATCTCGGCGCAAAGCCTTTGTTGCAGCTGGACCTGCGGTTAGGAGAGGGCACCGGTGCCGCACTGGCTTTGCCGTTGCTGCAGGCGGCGAGCAATTTCCTGTGCCAGATGGCGACTTTCGAGTCGGCGCAGGTCAGCGAAAAAACGGAATAACGGGCTACCTTCAAATGCCATTCACAGCGTACCGGCGGTCCGGCTTGATTCAGCGCGGCTTGCATCAGTTGCGGTTATTTTTCATCGCGCTGCAATTTTTCACGCGGATACCGATTCCGCGCTGGGTCGGGTTCGAGCCCGACTGGCTGCAGCATGCAGTGCGCTACTTTCCCGCAGTCGGCTGGGTGGTGGCGGCAGTGACTGCTGCAGTGTATGCGCTGTCGGCACTACTGTGGCCGCAAGCGGTGGCAGTGCTACTTTCAACCATCGCCGGCATTTATCTGACCGGCGCTTTTCATGAGGACGGCTTTGCCGATGTCTGCGACGGCTTCGGCGGTGGCGTCACGCAACAGCGGGTGCTGGAAATCATGCAGGATTCCCGCGTCGGCGCTTACGGCGCAATCGGGATTGCGCTGCTGCTGGCACTCAAATTCGTGCTGCTCGCCAGTCTGCCGGCCGGCACTGTCGTGATTGCGCTGTTAGTAGCGCATCCATTGTCGCGCCTGCTGTCGACCGCGCTGATCTGGCGACTGGACTACGCAAAAGCGCAAGGCAAGGCAAAGCCATTGGCGCAGCAAATGTCGTCCGCTGAGTTTCTGATCGCGACGCTGACAGTTGCGCTACCCACGGCAATCGCACTGGCGCAGGGCTGGATCGGTTGGCAGGCGCTGCTGGCCGGCGTTCTATGCGCAGCACTGGTGACGGTTTTTTTGGCGCGCAAGTTCGTGCAGCGTATCGGCGGCTATACCGGCGATTGCCTCGGTACGGTACAGCAAGCAGCCGAAGTCACGTTTTATCTCGGTTTACTGGCATGCGTACCGAGTGCCCTGACTGTTCCGTCATAAGCAGGAAAGAGGAAGACGATGCGCATTTATCTGATCCGCCATCCAAAGCCGGAAGTCGCACCCGATATCTGCTACGGCAGCAGCGACCTGACGGTATCGGGCCAGGAGCAAGCCGCAGTGCTGGCGGCGCTGTTGCCGCAATTGCACGCATTGCCGCTCAACACGCCCATTTTTAGTAGTCCGTTATTGCGTTGTGCGACGCTGGCGCGGCAATTGGCATTGGCGCGCGGCGACAGCGCACCGGCACCGCAATTCGATGCGCGTCTGGCAGAAATGGATTTCGGCAGTTGGGAAATGCGCGCATGGGAAACGATTGCACGCGGCGACATCGACGCGTGGGCGGCAAACCTGACCGGCTATCGCCCCGGCGGCGGCGAAAGCGTGCTGCAGGTAGCGGCGCGGGTGCATGCATTCTATGCCGATCTGGCACGCACGCCTTTTGAATGCGCGATCGTAATTTGCCATGCCGGCACCATTCGTCTGTCGCTGGCTGCGCAGTCGACTCGCTCATTTGAAGATATCGCGTGCGCTGCCGCTGGCACTCCGCACAAGATCGCTTATGGCGCTCTGTGTATCTTGGATTTACCGGCTGTACTGGTCGCAAACCAAGGTTCGACAAGTTGCAATGCCCACCTCAGCATTTCATGTGAAAATGTTCATCCCGTTCCTCTTAACGATCAGTCATGACCACAGATGCACTCCATTTCAACAAAATGCAAGAATCCTATCTTCCTGGGCACCTCGGCGTGGAAGTCATTAGCGTCGGTAGTGAAGGAATACAAGCCAGAATGGCTATCAAGCAGCATCATTTGGCTCCCAACGGGTATCTGCACGCCGCTTCGGTAGTGCTGCTGGCTGATACCTGCTGCGGCTACGGCTGCATCGCCAACCTGCCGCAAGGAGCCCAAAGCTTCACCACGATAGAACTCAAAAGCAACCACTTGGGCACCGCCCGCGACGGCGTCATTCTCTGCAAGGCCAGCCCGGTCCATCTAGGCAAAACCACCCAAGTCTGGAACGCCACCGTCACCAGCGAAACCGGCAAAACAATCGCGCTATTTCGCTGCACCCAGATGGTGTTATGGCCAAAATAACTTTATCGCGTGCGCGACATACGGATATTCAAATCAAGGCACTTTAATGAACCTCATCCAGACAAAAAACCCAAAATTTTCGCTCCGGTTCGCCACCCCTGATGACGCAGGTTTGGTGGTGAGCTTTATGAAAAAACTCGGCACTTACCAAAAAATGGCAGACAAGATCATCGCCACAGAAGAAGGTATCGGTAAACTGCTTGCCGACAAAAAAGGCGAGGCGATTTTTGGAATTTACGAAGGTGAAGTGGTCGGATTTGTGTATTTTTACCAGACGTCCTCCGCCTTTATTGGACATTCAGGACTTTACATTGACGGCTTCTTGATCGACGACGCCATGCGATTCAAAGGACTGGGGAAAATCATGATGTCGTTCATGTCGAACCTGGTGCTTGAGCGGGGAGGGCAGCGGCTGGAATGGGGTTGCCTAGACTGGAACGAGCCAACCATCAAATTTTATAAAGACATGGGTGCCTATGGTGTTGACAACATGACTATTTACCGTTTTGCACCTGACCAATTGAAGGCAAATGCAGCACAATTTTAATGCCGCTTACCCTATGAGTGAATTGTTGCTGATAAATAACGCGATTACCGGACCGACTTGCAATATTTTCGAGAATGGGCGGACTCGTGATGAATATTGACCGGAGCATAATTTACAGCGCGCCAAGTAAGCATGAAAAAACGCCTGCAAGTTGCAGGCGTCTCAAAAAGTGGAATACTGGATTTTTTAGTTTTCTGCCGCTTGCAGTACATAGCAAGAGATCATGCGTTTGAGTCTTGCAAATACTGTTAGCAGGATGGTTGGTTTTTCATGTTAAATTTAACATAATATAAATTATGCGAAGTTCGCAAAGGTATAAAAACGATAAGGCCGTGATACTGTTCACGGTCTTTTTTATTGCAGAAAGGAAAATAAATGCGCTATCCAAACCTACGCTATGGCAACCCGAACGAATTGCGGTATTACATGGTCGGGATTTCAATCAAGGATATGGCAAAGCGGCTGAAACGGTCGGAACGCTGCATCCATAATTATTTGACGCACAAAACAAAAATGCCTTGGTGGATACCGGAACTGCTGCGACTGTAACGCATGGAATACGTGGAGGTCGAAATGAGGTCGGGCAACACCTCCGGGCCGTACAGTTCGGTCAGATGCCCCTGAATTTCGCGCACCGGCAGACCGCGGGCGTAGAGCGAAATCACCTTGTTGTCAAAGCCCGGCAGGCGCCGCTGGTGCTTGGCCACGAGCTGCGGTTCGAAGCTGCCGTCGCGGTCGCGCGGAATATCGAGCGTGAGCCTGGTTTCGGCCGCCAGCACCGATTTCTTGCTGCTGCCGTTGCGGTGGTTGCGCGTTGGCTCTGACGTGTTGCGCTGCTGCTCCAGGTGGTGCGTGAGCTCGGCTTGGAGCATTCCACGCCCTCAAGCAGTTTGTCGAGGGTGGCTTTGTCGATCGTCATACGTATCCTTTCCTGGGATAAATTTTATCGTATGACTTCTTTCCCACAAAAAAACTGACAGGCTCAGTCACACAAAGTCAGTCACAGTAGATTGATTGCGACGCTGAATGCGCTTGTGACACTATGCAATTGCATAAGTGTAGTAATCGCGATCTGATTTGACCGTCACCCGGTTTGACGTATGCGACTGTCAGGTCAAATTAATCCCACCTTTGGCAAAGCCTTACTGTCGGATCAAGTCGGAACTACTACATTGAAGTTTAAAATTCTAATGTTAATCAGCAGGATTTTTAAGGTTCTCTGCTCCATTTTTGTACTGTTTTTGCTTTTCTTGCTGCTCATCTTCCTGCTCCTGTTGCGTTATATGATAGCGCCGCAAAAGCAGGCCACAGGATCGTGCCGCTGCAATATCAATTAGTATTTTTATGGCCTTTTTCATTGCTAATGTGTCTTTCCTTTGCTTTGATATCGACCAATGACGTTTTTGTTTCACTATCTACCATTTTCAGGTCGCACATCACCGAACTCAGAATTCAGCAACGGTTGCGCGCTGATTAACGCCCTGTCCTTACCTACTATTTTTTGCCAATTTGTTAGCACTAAGTAATATTTTAAACGTCACTTTACCCATAATCATTGTTTTATGACAATTTTTCAGTCCTGAGAATAAATAGAGAAGAACCAGCAGGCATTGTCAGTGGGGATAAAGAACCGGGAAAACGCTGCAATGTAAAGAATAACTGCCGCGAACAAAAGCATCCACGAAAAGACAGTGTTTCCTTCTTTGAAACAAAAAGGAGATAAACTCGTCTGCCAATATTTACGAGAATAAAATTCTCCTCCTTGGTCGCCCAAGCAAGCACAAGCCAGCAATTCAGCAATCCAAGGAGGGACACCGTAGTCTATTTTTTCTGAATCCAAGGTGCATAGCACGCCTGGATTCAGCAAGAGCTATGGCAATGTTCGAACCGCTGGCTCCCGATCCCATTGCCGTGTTTTGGCAGCAGCAATAAAATTTGCCATGTCGTTGATATCTATGACACCATCGTCTCTTTCGATGTTCGCTTTTTGGAGAAGCGCCAAGCCTCCTTGATCGATGGCGATCGCCTTCAGATAACCAAAAGCATCATGTATAAAGTCGATGGCAGCAGATTCTTTTGCCAGTAGCGCTGCGCCTTCACTGGACAAAATGACTGCAATCGCATCAAACATGACGGAAGGCGTGCCTGCCAGTTGCCCATCGACTGTCAGGATTGAGCCATCGCCCAATTGTGTCCCGCCGATTTTCGGTGCAACGATTTTTACCGTGGCACCCGCATCGTCCGCAGCTTTGCGAACCGCGTTAACAGCAGCGCTATCTGAACCATCAGCCACCAAGATGCCAATTACCCGCCCAACGAGGGTATCTTTCATCTTCCCAATAATTTGCAGTGCCGGCGAAAGCGCCAGATCCTGCACTGATGCAGCAGCAGGCGGAGCACTGGGCAGCTTATCGAGCGCAAGACCATTGGCGACTCGCTGGGCCAGGTCTTCATCGATATGGCGCAAATGTGCGACGAGCGCCTGGCGTACATGAACATGTGCGACCTTCGACAGTTCAAACACAAGCGCAAAAGCAAGGTGCGCTTGTTCATAACGTGTTTGACTGCGGTAGAACTGGCGCGCCTGACTGTAATGATCGGCGAAGCTTTCCGCACGGATGCGCCCTTTTCCCCCACTTTCGCTTACATGCGCACTTTGGAATCCTAAAGCGGGAGTTTCACGCGGCGCATCTTGGGATAAAGTGTTTGGCTCGTAATTGACACGCCCTTTCGGCTGCGCCATCTGCATTTTTCCGTCGCGCTGAAGGTTGGCGAACGGGCATTTCGGCGCATTGATTGGGATTTGATGAAAATTTGGCGATCCGAGCCGTAAAAGTTGCGTATCCAGATAAGAAAAGAGGCGTCCTTGCAGCAGTGGGTCGTTGGAAAAATCGATTCCTCGCACAATATTGGCTGGGCAAAAAGCAACCTGTTCCGTCTCGGCAAAGAAATTGTCGGGCCAACGGTTCAATACCATTCGGCCGATCACTTTCAGCGGCACCAATTCTTCCGGAATCAGTTTGGTTGCATCCAGATGATCAAATGGAAATTTTTCTGCCTGCTCTTCCGTGAATAACTGCACCGCAAATTCCCATTCAGGGAAATCCCCTCTTTCGATCGCTTCAAACATGTCGCGTCGATGAAAATCAGGATCGGCGCCGGCAATTTTTACCGCTTCATCCCAGATCGTTGATTGCAGGCCCAGTTTCGGTCGCCAGTGGAATTTGACGAAAGTTGAATCGCCAGCATCGTTGACCAACCGAAAACTGTGCACGCCGAATGCCTCAATCATCCGCAACGAACGCGGGATGGTACGGTCGGACATAATCCACATCACCATATGCATCGATTCCGGCATCAGTGATATGAAATCCCAGAAGGTATCGTGGGCGGAAGCACTTTGGGGAAATCCACGGTCGGGCTCCATTTTGACGGCGTGGACCAGGTCGGGAAATTTGATTGCATCCTGAATGAAAAAAACGGGGATATTGTTGCCGACCAGATCCCAATTGCCTTCCTTGGTATAGAACTTGACGGCAAATCCACGCACGTCGCGTGGCGTATCCACGGAGCCAGCGCCACCGGCAACTGTCGAGATGCGCGTAAATACAGGCGTTTTTTCCCCGACCTCGGTTAGTATCTTTGCGGTCGTGTATTGCTCCAGTGATTCGGTCAGCTCGAAATAGCCATGTACTGCGGTGCCGCGCGCATGCACGATACGCTCTGGAATCCGCTCGTGATCGAAATGCGTAACTTTTTCGCGTAGAACAAAATCTTCCAGAAGTGTCGGTCCCCGTACATTGGCCCTGAGCGAGTTTTGATTATCGGACACCGGAATACCCTGATTGGTAGTGAGCTCCGGATGTTGCCCGCCGCTGATTTGGTGCGTTTCACCTCCGCTCCCCAAGCAAACTGTGCCGTTCGGCTCGGATGAAGCATTTTTTTGTTTTATCTTTTCAGGGGTATTGCTGACTTTTTTTTCCTTACTCATGGTCGAACTCCTTAGTGTTGTTGCCATCATCGGCTACCGACAAAACCAATCATCTGCGGATCGGCGGATATCTTTGGTTCGGCTGATTGAAGAAGCGACGCCACGGCCGCCCATGTTAAATACATGAAACATCATGTGATTGGATGATTTGCACAGGCTTTATCAAGTCCAACAACTTGAGACAAATTCGGGTTCAACGCTACGCCGAATTACCTTTCAAACTTTGATACAACGCAAATCCCTGTCAATTTCTTATCCAGATCCAAGCTGCGACAAGCTCCGTTTATGTCACACACTCTATTTCGACGTCTGCATCGGCGTCACCCGCCACACGGCGTTGCCGACATCATCCGCAACCAGCAAGGCTCCTGCCCTGTCAACCGCAACGCCTACCGGACGGCCGAAGGCATTTCCCTGCGGGCTGCGAAAACCGGTTAACACATCCTGCGGCGAACCCGCAGGTCGCCCATCTGCAAACGGAACGAAAATCACCTTGTAACCGCTGTGCGGCTTGCGATTCCATGAACCGTGCTGACCGATAAAGGCGCCCCCAAAATATTTTTGCGGAAGCATATTCGCGTTATAAAACGCCAATCCAAGTGACGCGGTATGGGCGCCCAACGCATAATCCGGTGCAATCGCTTTGCTCGCCAGTTCAGGATGCGGCGGGCTCACCCGTGTATCGACATGTTGGCCAAAATAGCTATAAGGCCAACCGTAAAATCCGCCGTCTTGCACTGCGGTCATGTAGTCGGGAACCAAATCGCTGCCGAGTTCGTCACGCTCATTGACGGCGGTCCAGAGAGCACCGCTGTGCGGCTGCCAGGCCAACCCATTCGGATTGCGCAAGCCTGAGGCAAATATACGGGAGCGCCCGGTAGCGATCTCGACCTCATAAATCGCGGCGCGCCCTGCTTCGTTTCCCATGCCGTTTTCACCGACATTGCTATTGGAGCCGACTGTCACATAGAGATGCGCGCCATCGCGACTGGCAATCAGACTCTTGGTCCAATGATGATTTATTTTTCCTGCCGGCAAATCAATGACCTTCACTCCCGGCGCTGCGATCTGCGTGTCTCCGGCTTGATAGGGAAAACGTAACAGCGCATCGGTGTTGGCTACATAAAAATTGTTGCCGACCAGCGCCATCCCGAACGGGGAATGCAATCCTTGCAGGAATACCGTGCGTGTTTTGGCAATCCCGTTTTCGTCGATATCGCGCAGCAATGTGATGCGGTCGGCACTGGGCACGCCGGCACCGGCGATTTTCATTATCCGTTTCTGAATCCAGCTCATGATGCCGTTTACGCCATCATGCTTGGCCGGGGCATTGCTTTCGGCCACCAGTACATCCCCGTTGGGGAGCACATAAAGCCAGCGCGGGTGCTCAAGCCCAGTGGCATACGCCTTCACCGACAGCCCGGCTGCAGCCAATGGGGTCGTGCCGGCGGGCCAACCTTTGGCGGGAGCGATGTTGACGGTAGGAATGAGCGTTGAAACAGGTGCGGGCAAAGCGGGCTGCGGGCCGAAACCCGCGCTCTCCGGCATCGTCGCTATTTCGCCGCAACCCGCCATGCTGAGCATGAGCAAACCGGCCAATAGTAGCGGTACGTTTCCGCCTTTTCTGGCAGTATCGCTAGAAAGATCGGCCGTAGCGGCTGCGGTAAGAGAGGGTTTCAAGATTCAGACGACCAATTTTGCGTCCAGCGTAATCTTGGCGTTCAGCAATTTTGAAACCGGGCAGCCGATTTTGGCTTTGTTCGCCAACGCCTCAAAGGTTTTTTGATCCGCACCCGGGATGCTTGCCGTCAAGTCCAAATGCACCGCTGTGATCGAAAAACCGTCACCCTCTTTTTCCAGCGTCACCGCGGCACTGGTTTTGAGGCTTGCTGCGGTCAGCCCCGCTTCGCCCAATTGTGCAGCCACCGCCATCGTGAAACATCCGGCATGTGCTGCCGCGATCAATTCTTCCGGATTTGTTCCAGGTCCATCTTCGAAACGTGTGTTAAAGCCATAAGGTGTGCTGGCGAGAACACCGCTCTGGCTGGAAATGTTGCCTTTGCCATCCTTCAAGCCGCCCGTCCAAACTGCTGATGCTGTGCGTTTCATTGCTATCACTCCTCGATAAAATAAGAAATTTCGATTTTTAAGAATAGCGTAAAAAATCAAAGAATCTTTGTTCGATAGCACACACAAGCAGTTAAAACCTAACCATTTTTTTACGCTGAAATTCCATCTGCTTAAATTAAAATTTGATTAATTCAATAAAAAATCAGGAGTATGTGAATAAATATATGTATATCCGCATATATTTATTGCATTTTTAAAAATACACAATCCAGTATAATTTGAATAGAAGAGTGCGCACCGGCTACCGTATACCATTCTGCTCGCCCCTGCCGCCGCCTTCAACGGTTATCCTATCGGGTTGACAACCAAGGCGTAGCGCGCTCCATTTTATGTCCCGTGAAAAAATTCTCGTCCTGTCCGGTTTGCTGCTGATCGCCGTCATGGCGGTTTCGTTTGCCCATGCGTATGACCGTGCGACCTGGTTGCTGGAAGTGGCGCCGGTACTGATCGCGTTGCCGCTGCTGGCGGCGACTTACCGCCGTTTTCCGCTGACGGGGCTGATGTACGGTCTGATTTTCGTGCATGCGCTGGTGCTGATCGGAGGCGGCACTTATACCTACGCGCGAGTGCCGTTCGGTTTCTGGATGCAGGATATGCTGGAACTGGATCGCAATCCGTATGACAAGATCGGGCATTTCATGCAGGGCCTGGTGCCAGCACTATTGGCACGCGAAATACTGCTGCGCGGGTCTTATGTATCCGGGCGCAGGATGGCAGGTTTTCTGTCTGTCTGCGTGGCTTTGGCGATCAGCGCTTTTTATGAATTGATCGAGTGGTGGGTAGCGCTGGCAATCGGCGAGGATGCCGATGCCTTTCTCGGCACCCAGGGCGATCCGTGGGATACCCAATCCGATATGTTTTTGGCGGTAATAGGCGCGCTGGCAGGCTTGGCGCTGCTGTCGCGTTTGCAGGATCGTCAAATGCGCATGCGTTGAATCAAGATCGCCACCATAAGGCAACGAAATAAACCGACAAACCCAGCACATTGCGCCCGTTTTGCCCTGTGCGGCACCGGGCTGATACGGTAAGTAGCCAATTAGCGAATGCCTGGTTCCGAATAATTGCACGACGCATCCTCATCTTCGCTCATCTGCCGATCATGTTTCAAAGGGATCGAGATCGACAAAACAGTGCCATTGCCCGGACTGCTGGCGATAACGAATTCGCCCCCCAGCAAATCGATGCGTTCCTTGATCCCCATTAATCCGAATGAATTCGCCTTTCTCCTATCTTCCGGCTGCAAGCCCTTCCCATTGTCTTTTACCTGCATCGTAAAGCCGCTCTCGTTTCGGCTGAGCGTGATCTCGACTTCGGTAGCTTGTGCATGGCGGACGATATTAGCCAGCGATTCCTGAAAAATACGGAATATCGCCAAGGTTTGGCCATCGTCAAGTCCAAACTCAGGTTCCGGCACGACGGTCACCAGACTACAGGCGATCCCATTTCGGCGTTCGAACCGCTTTAGCTGCCACATCACTGCCGGATACAAGCCCAGTTCCAGCGCCGCAGGGCGCAAATAGTTGATGATCGATTTCACGGACTGAATGGTGGCAACAATGTTCTGGAGCGCGAACCCCACCTGTTTATGCAGTCTGGGATGCGCGTTTGCAGTGCGCGCGTATAGCATGTCCACATCCATTTTCAGCGCCAGCAGATTTTGGCCCAGATCATCATGGATATCTTGTGCGATGCGTTTTCGTTCATCTTCCTTGAGATTTTGCTGATGGTCGGACAGACGGCGCAATTGGGCAAAGGATTGTTGCAACAATTCGGTTGTCTGCTTGCGTTCGGTGATATCGCGAAT
>Ga0366806_1043_pt1 | contig 17950 bp, 19 predicted proteins | sample TotcelN113001L14_FD_207023 | JGI IMG/M metagenome (GOLD analysis project Ga0366806, IMG submission 207023) | Enriched cells from coal bed in the Powder River Basin, Montana, United States - Total cells N11 rep3 HSBNCT.N11.300.1.L14 ...
TGTTCCGGTCGGCTGCCTGATGAGACGGGCTCTGGCTGGCGCTGCCATTATCGATGGACAACAGGATCAGGTCATACGGCACCCCTTGCAAGCCAGCCGTTTATTGACGAGCCTGGCGCAACGCCCACTCTATATGCTCGCGGACGAGCTCGGATGGATAAGCCGAGCGCGCCTGCAGCGCTGCTTCGATGGCGGCCCGATCTTGGATGGCGTTTGACGCATTGCCGAGCGCGACCGCGATGTTGCGCAACCAGCGCTCAAAGCCGATGCGCCTGATAGGGCTGCCTTCAAGCCGGAGGTTGAATTCGTCTTCGCTCCATGAAAACAGATCGATAAGAGTCGCGCTACCCAATTCGTTGCGTACATCGAAATCGGGCACCGCCGCCGTCTTTGCGAATTTGTTCCACGGACAAACAAGCTGGCAATCGTCGCAGCCATAAATCCGGTTGCCGATCAGCGGCCGCAATTCCGCCGGAATACTGCCTTTCAATTCGATCGTCAGGTAAGAAATGCAACGACTCGCATCAACCCGATACGGAGCGGTGATGGCTCTTGTAGGACATGCATCGAGGCATGCATGGCAGCGGCCGCAGTGGGGCTGGATCGGTGCATCCACCGGCAGAGGTAAATCCACCAGCATCTCGCCGATGAAAAACATCGAACCTGCGCTACGGCTCACCAGAAGGCCGTTTTTCCCACGCCAGCCAAGACCGGCCTTTTCCGCCAGAGCCACTTCCATCACTGGAGCGGAATCGGTAAAGACACGGCAACCGAAGGGGCCGGCCTGCTGCTCTATTCGCTGCGCCAGCTGCTGTAGCCGCGATCGCAGAACCCGGTGATAATCGCGGCCGCGCGCATATATCGAAATCGGGGCGGCCGATGCATCGTTCAAACGCGCCTGTTCGCGCTTTTGCCAGTCGGCTTCGGCCTGCCGCGGCAGGTAATCCATGCGGACGGTGACCACGCGCACGGTTCCCGGCACCAACTCGGCCGGACGCGCGCGCTTCATGCCATGCATCGCCATGTAGGACATTTCGCCATGACAGCCATCATCCAGCCACATCTGCAGTCGGCTCTCAGCAAGCGAAAGATCGATGTCCGCAATACGCACATCGGAAAATCCGAGTTCATGCCCCCATTGCTTGATCGAAGCAGCAAGAGAGGATAAGTGATTGTCAGGCTGCATAAAGGCGGCGAATGTTGTTAACATACGGTTCTGCCGCACTCTTCCATTAAGATCGCGGCGAATTTCAGTCAGGCCATTTTATCCGATGCAAGAATTTGCCATGCACCTGCGGGACGAAGCCGGTACCAACGCGCTTGGAGTAGCGCTTGCGCGTGTTCTGGCGCCGGGTCTCGTGATTTTTCTTCATGGAGAACTTGGAACCGGCAAGACCACACTGACCCGGGCACTGCTGCATGCGGCGGGACACGCCGGACATGTGAAGAGCCCGACCTATACATTAGTTGAGCCTTACACGATTGCACTGAATGAAAAACAGGTGGAACTGCTGCATTTCGACCTGTACCGGATGGCCAGTCCCGACGAATTTCTGGATGCCGGTTTTCGCGAATATTTCAATGAAAATGCGATCTGCATAGTCGAATGGCCGGATAAGGCCGGCGCAGCGTTGCCTCTGCCCGACATCCATGTTTTTTTGCACGTTGACGGGCTCGGGCGTAAGGTAGAATTGCAGGGATTGTCCGACAAGGGTTCGCAATGTCTCGACCGCCTCAATTTCGCTCCCAACTTGTGATCCCGAGCACACTCGGCATTCGTTGCCTGCTGCCAAAATCGGGCGCTGCTTTGCTTCTGCTCCTGTTTTTCGTCTGCTTCTTTTCTTCTTCGCATGCCGCTCAAATCCTTGATGTGCGCGTCTGGCCGGCGGAAGACTATACCCGCGTCACTCTCGAAAACGACAGCCCGGTCAAGGCTACCCACTCCATGATTAAGGATCCCGAGCGACTGGTGGTCGATCTCGAAGGCGTCAGTTTGAATCGGGCATTGAAGGAACTGGTTGCGAAAATTCAGCCGGGCGATCCATACGTGAAGCAGGTGCGTGTCGGTCAATACCGGCCCAATGTTGTACGCCTGGTATTCGACCTGAAAGAAGCGATCAATCCTCAAGTTTTCACGCTCGCACCTGTCGGAAAATACAAGCACCGTCTCGTGCTTGACCTGTATCCGGTCAATCCGCCCGACCCGATAGCTGCATTAATTAAAAAAGGCGAATGGACCGCAGACAAAATTCCGGAGCCGGCCGTCCCTACGGCGGCCGGCAAGCCCGAGCAGAAGACGGCCCAGCCTGAGCCGCAGGTTACCAAGACGGTATTTCATCCCGGCAAGGGAACCGAAAAGCTGGAGTTGAAGCGCATGATCACAATCGTGCTCGACCCCGGACACGGCGGAGAGGATCCGGGCGCGATCGGCGCCAGCGGCGTCCGTGAGAAAGATGTGGTGCTCGCGATCGCGAAACGGCTCAAGGCCAAGATTGAGCAACAGCCGAATATGCGCGTTGTGCTCACACGCACCAGCGACTATTTCGTGCCGCTGCACATGCGCGTGCAGAAGGCGCGCCAGGTGGAAGCCGACCTGTTCATATCGATTCATGCCGATGCCGTCGTCGAAAGGCGGGCGCGCGGCTCGTCCGTATTCGTTCTATCTGAAAAGGGCGCCTCGTCAACCGCCGCCCGATGGCTGGCGCGCAAGGAAAATGCAGCCGACCTGATCGGCGGCGTCAACATCAAGAGCCACAACCGCCAACTTGCCGGCATCCTGCTTGATCTCACCACTACCGCGCAAATCAACGACAGCATGAAGCTCGGCAGTGCCGTATTGGGCGAAATCGGCGGCATCAACCGGTTGCACAAGGGTTCTGTGGAACAAGCCGGATTTGCAGTGCTGAAAGCGCCTGACATTCCAAGTATTCTGGTTGAAACCGCCTTTATCTCGAACCCTGAAGAAGAAGCCAAGCTATCCGACGAGGCTTATCAAGACCGTCTGGCAGATGCGATACTCAACGGCGCCAAGAAATATTTCGCTAAAAATCCGCCTGCGGCGAAAAACAAGTTGACCTGATATCCCTGCCATACTTTCTCTTTTGGGAGAGTTCGCCGAATAGCTTGTCAATTGAGGTAAAATACGCCTCTACGCGCTCGTAGCTCAATGGATAGAGTACTGCCCTCCGAAGGCAGGGGTTGCTGGTTCGATCCCAGCCGAGCGCACCAAATTTTGCTTCCGCAATCAGGCAATTGTTAGATATGAAGCCGGCCAGGACAGGTCGGCTTTTTCGTTTCCGGATCCAAAATTCATTGCGTCTTATACGGCCGCGAATTTTATCCTTTCAGGTATTTCCTGCTGCACACTAGCATTCCACTTTTTTTGAGAGCGGAGTACGTCCGACCGCAAGCCGACCCGCTTTCACGGAAAAGTCTTCGTTCTTCCTGAAATATCAGACCGCGAGGGAAAAGGAAATCGCAATTTTCAGTTATTTTCTCGATCTATGTCGCTTTGAACAAGCCTTGATGCACAAATTTTAAAGGCATTGCCATTACAATTTGTAATCGTCATTCATATCTTTCGCACTTGAAAAACCATGAAACTAATTACCTGGAACATTCAGTGGGGACGCGGAGCGGATGGACGCGTGGATCTCGACCGGATCGTTGAGCACGCGCGGCGCTTCGCGGATTTTGACGTTTTATGCCTGCAGGAAGTGTCCGCCGGCTACTCGGATTTGCCCGGATGCGACGGCAGCGACCAGTTTCATGGGCTGGCGGACCGGCTTCGAGGCTATACATCCATTGCCGGGCCGGCAATGGATGTCCCCGGCTCATCGGGCGAGCGCCGCCTGTTCGGCAACATGATTTTTTCGCGGTATCCGGTTCTGCAGGTTTTTCGCCATCTGCTGCCATGGCCGGCCGAACCCGGAGTCAGGAGCATGCAGCGCGCTGCCCTGGAAGCGACGCTCGATACGCCGCTTGGCCTGGTGAGGGTCATAACCACTCATCTCGAATATTATTCGGCGCCGCAAAGAATGGCACAGGTCGAGCGCCTGCGCGATTTGCATCGGGAAGGAGTCATGCATGCGTTGATGCGGCAGCCCGACAACGATGCCGTCGGTCCGTTTTCCGTTCTTCCGCGCGCTGCGGCAGCCATTCTTGCGGGAGACTTTAACTTTTCAGCCGATTCCGCAGAGCGTACGAAGCTGCTCGCCCCGATCGACGAGAAGACGCTTGCTTATTGCGATGCATGGGAAGTCGCTCATCCGGGCAAGCCGAATGAGCCTACGGTAGGGGTTTTTGACAAGGAGCATTGGCCCGGCCCGCCGTTCGTATCGGATTTTATCTTTGCCAGCGAAAACCTGAAGCCGTTCATCAAGTCGGTGCGGGTCGACCCGACCAGTGACGCATCGGATCATCAACCCATGTTGCTTGAGCTCGACTACGGCGCCCTGCCTGCCTGAAGAGGGCGGCGAAACGCAGAATTACAGCAAGGTCACAGCACAATCGTCTGTGCTTCATCCTTCTGGCGTTCGCGTATTTCGCCAATGCGCGAGACCGTCTCTCCGGCTGCGCGCAGTTGCGCGATGGCGGCATCGGCATTTTCTTTCGATACGATCACGACCATTCCGATGCCGCAGTTGAAAACGCGATGCATCTCGGAATCAGCCACTCCGCCATGCTTTTGCAGCCAGTTGAACAATGGCGGCATAACCCATGCGTCACGCTGCAGTATGGCGGTCAGATGAGGTTGAAGAACGCGCGGCACGTTTTCCACCAGCCCGCCGCCGGTAATGTGCGCCATGCCTTTTATTTCCATCGAATTCATGAGCGCCAGCAGCGGTTTCACATAAATACGCGTCGGCATCATGAGCGCGTCAACCAACGGCCTGCCGTCAAAGTCGGCGTTCAGGTCAGGGTTGGCAACCTCTATGATCTTGCGTACCAGCGAGTAGCCGTTCGAATGTGCGCCGCTTGACGCCAGCCCGAGAACCACGTCTCCCGGAACGATCTTGGTGCCGTCGATGATTTTCGACTTCTCGACCGCGCCGACCGCAAAGCCGGCCAGATCATATTCGCCGTCCGGATACATGCTCGGCATTTCGGCAGTCTCGCCGCCTATCAATGCGCAACCGGCCTGCTCGCACCCTTGAGCGACGCCTTTGATAACGTCGGTCGCCGTGGGGACATCGAGCTTGCCGCAGGCAAAGTAATCGAGAAAAAACAACGGCTCCGCGCCCTGCACCAAAATATCGTTCACGCTCATAGCCACCAGATCGATACCGACCGTGTCGTGCCGCTTCAGCTGGAAAGCCAGCTTCAGTTTGGTGCCGACTCCGTCCGTGCCCGCCACCAGCACCGGCTCGTTGTATTTCTTGCTGATCTCGAATAGGGCGCCAAAGCCGCCGATGCTGCCCAGCACGCCTTCGCGCATGGTGCGTTTCGCAAACGGTTTGATTGCTTCCACCAGCGCATCGCCGGCATCGATATCGACACCGGCATCGCGGTAGGAAAGTGAAACATTGGTCGGTGAATTCATGATGAAATAGGCAGCAGAGCGTAAAATAGAAAAAGAAACAAGCGTGGCATATTGCCAGTACATCATTTTAACAAACTGCTCCCGTTACAACGCGTCTTATGCCATTATCTTTTACCGTACGCCAGAAACAAACGACTCTCTGGGTCAGCGTAGGGATAGTGTTTTTTATCCTGCTGGTGCTGCTCGGGCCGATTCTGACGCCGTTTATCGCAGGCGGAATTCTGGCGTATGCATTGAATCCGGCAGTGGAATGGCTGCGTTCGATACGCGTCGGCAAACTTCGCCTGCCCCGACCTGTCGCCGTTGTTTTGGTGATGATTTTGGTGGTGGCAGTCATTATCGCGTTGGGATTAATCATCATCCCGCTGTTGCAAAAAGAAATCCCGCTGCTTCAAGAACAGATACCGATTTTTTTCATCCGGCTGAATGAATTCTTCAGCCCTATCCTGCGGGAGCTCGGCATCGATGTCCGGCTCGATGGAATCGGCCTGAAAAAACTTGTTACCGATCACGTTTCGACTAGCCGCGAGAGTTTCTGGATATCCGTGCTCGCCTCCGCCAAAATCGGCGGCACCGCAGTAATGGGCTGGATATGGAACCTGATACTGATTCCGGTGGTCCTGTTCTACCTGTTGCTGGATTGGCCTCTTCTGCTGAGGAGGATGAAGAATGGCGTGCCGCGCCGCTGGACGGCAAAAACGCTCGGCATGGCTGCAGAAGTCAACGCCATGCTGGCGCAGTATTTGCGCGGTCAACTGCTGGTCATGCTGATACTGTCGGCCTATTACTCGGTCGCGTTAGTGCTGGCCGACTACAATGTGGCGCTGCCCATCGGCCTGATTACAGGCATCCTCGCGTTCGTTCCCTATGTCGGCTATGGAATTGGCCTGATCCTGGCAACGATTGCGACCATGCTGCAATTCGGCGACTTGCAAGGATTCATGATTCTTGCCATCATCTATGGATTGGGAACGGTGCTGGAAGGATTCATTCTGACGCCGAAACTGGTTGGAAAACGCATACAGCTGCATCCTTTGACGGTTATCTTCGCTCTGCTTGCGTTCGCCCAGCTATTCGGATTTGTCGGTGTCTTGCTGGCTCTGCCGTCTTCAGCGATCCTGTCGGTTGCCTACAGGCATCTTCGAATATATTACATTAACAGCAATTTTTATAATTCATGAACAGGGAATCATGCAACAGTTGCTGCTGAATATCAGCACGCAAAAGCCGGCGTCACTGGATACCTTCATAGTTGGAAACAATGAAGAACTGGTTCACGTGCTGCACCAGTTCGCGTCGCGCTCGTCAAAGGAGCATTTCGCCTATATATGGGGTGAATCCGCTGTCGGAAAGACGCATTTGCTGCATGCCCTGGCTCTGAATCCGGCGACCCGATATATCGATGAAAATGCGGATATGGACGCTTTTGCCTTTGACGAAAGTATCACGCTATACCTGCTCGACAACTGCGAAAAGCTCGCGCCGGAGGCGCAGGTGGCCGCGTTCAGCTTGTTTAACCAGGTGCGGGAGAATAATGGTTTTCTGGTTACTGCCGGCGCGGTTCTGCCAACGCTGCTGCCCGTGCTCAACGACCTGAAAAGCCGCATGAGCTGGGGCTTGGTCTATCGCGTGCATGAGCTGACCGATGAAGAGAAGATAGCCGCACTGGAGAAGTCTGCCGGAACGCGCGGACTCACCTTATCCCAAGGCGTGTTACCCTATCTTATTACGCACTATCGCCGCGACATGCATTCTCTCTCTGTTATTCTTGATGCGCTGGACCGCTATTCGCTTGAAACGCAGCGCGCAATCACATTGCCCCTGCTTCTCAGCCTGTTGCAACGAAGCACTGAAACGCAAACATGAGAAACCTGGCTCTTTTTGACCTCGACCACACGTTGCTGCCACTTGATTCGGATTATGAGTGGGGGCAGTTCCTGGCTCGGATCGGCGCGGTCGATCCGGTCGAATTTGCAAAGCGCAACACCGAGTTCTTCACGCAGTATCAGGCCGGCACGTTGGATCCGGTCGAATATCTCGAATTCGCGCTCGGCACTCTTGCGCAGTTTCCTCGCAGCCAGCTCGACGAATGGCACCGGCAATTCATGGCCGAAGTAATCGAACCGGCGATTTTTCCCGCCGCGCGCGCGCTGCTGCAACGTCATCGCGACTCGGGCGATCTGCTGGCAATCATTACCGCAACCAACCAGTTCGTCACCGAACCGATCGCACGCGCACTTGAAGTCGATAATCTGATTGCGGCGATGCCCGAAAAAGCACCGGATGGCTCCTTCACAGGCAGGCTGTTGGGAAAACCAACTTCCGGCGAGGGGAAAGTCGCGCACACCAAAAGCTGGCTGGCTTCGATGGGCAAATCGCTGAGCGACTTTGATAAAAGCCATTTCTACAGCGATTCCCACAACGACATCCCGTTGCTGACGGTTGTCACGCACCCTATTGCCACCAATCCGAACGCCAGGCTCAAAGCGCATGCAATAGCGCAGGGCTGGCCACTATTACAACTATTCGATGATTACTAAGTTAATCCGCAAAATTCTTGGCCCTAAAAAGAAACAGGCAAAAGATTCCCAGCCGGTAAAGCTGGGGCCTAATAAACATCAGATCGACCCGAAACTGCTCTCGACCAACGCAGTCCGCGTCACTCAAACCCTGCAGGCCGCAGGCTATGATGCGTTCGTGGTCGGCGGCGCAGTGAGGGATTTGCTGCTCGGCGTCAAGCCAAAGGACTTCGATATTGCAACCAATGCGACGCCGGAACAGGTCAAGCGCCTATTCAAGCGCGCTTTCATTATTGGTCGGCGTTTCCAGATCGTGCACGTGATGTTTGGTCAGGACCTGCTCGAGGTAACCACTTTCCGCGGTTCTTCGCCGGAATCGGCTGTGAAAGACGAAATGGGCCGCGTGCTGCGCGACAACACCTTCGGGCTGCAGCATGAAGACGCGGTGCGCCGCGATTTCACAATCAACGCCATGTATTACAATCCGGCCACGGAGGAAGTCTACGATTACCACGGCGGCATTTCCGACATCCGGCACAAAACCTTGCGCGTGATCGGCAAACCGGAAGAACGATTCCGCGAAGATCCGATTCGAATGTTGCGTGTGGTGCGCTTCGCGGCCAAGCTGGGATTCACGATCGATCCCGCCACTCGCGCACCCATTCCGGCTATGGCTCCGCTGATCAATAACGTTCCGGCGTCACGCGTTTTCGACGAAATGCTGAAGTTGCTGATGAGCGGCTATGCGCTGGCTTGCCTCAATCAATTACGCAATGAAGGCCTGCATCATGACCTGCTGCCGATGCTTGATGTTGCACTGGCTCAGCCTATGGGCGCCAAGTTCATTGAGCTCTCCTTGGCCAATACCGACCAGAGAATCACGCAGGGCAAGCCCGTCTCCCCAGGGTTTTTATTTGCATCCCTGCTTTGGAATCACGTCAGATCAAAATGGCAGTCATATAGAGCAACCGGGGAGTACCCTATTCCGGCGCTGCATCTGGCTGCCAACGACGTGCTGGATTCGCAAACCGAGAAACTGGCCTTGCAGCGCCGGATCACGACCGACATGCGCGACATATGGGCGCTGCAACCTCGCTTCGAGCGCCGAACCGGCAAGTCGCCCTATAAGCTTCTTGAAAATCCGCGTTTCCGCGCCGGATACGATTTCTTGCTGCTGCGATGCGCCGCCGGAGAGATCGACCAGGAAATTGGCGACTGGTGGACTGCATTCATAGAAGCCGACGGAACCGAACGCGAAGAACTGCTGACAAGGAAGGCCAAATCAGCTCCCGCAACTGCCGCCGGCCCAAAGAAAAGATCAGGAAGGCGCGGTGGCCGCGGCCGCAGCAGGACGGTCGAGACTGAGACATCTGGCGCCGTCAGCAGTACAAGCGAATGATAAGTGCGGCAGAAACGGCCACGAAAGCGGTTTATATCGGTTTAGGCTCAAACCTGGGAGACGCCACCCGAAACGTGCAGCAGGCGCTCGTCCTGCTGGACAAAATGCCGTTGACCCGGCTGGAAGTACATTCCAGCCTGTTCCTGACTGCTCCGGTCGAGGCAAGCGGCGAGAATTATGTAAATGCTGTGGCGCGAATTCAGACTAGCTTGCAACCGGAAGAACTGCTTCGGGAATTGCATCATATTGAACGCGAATTCGGACGCGACCGGCCTTATCGGAATGCCCCGCGCACCATGGATCTGGACATTCTGCTGTATGGACTTCAGCAAATCCAGAGCGATTCCCTTACAGTGCCCCATCCGCGTCTGACCAAACGCGCGTTCGCGCTGATACCGCTTTTACAGATCGACCCGTTCATTACGATACCCGGCGCCGGGCCGGCCCATGCATTCGCTGCGGATGTGGCGGACCAGGAAATCCAGCGCATGGGAACGTAGTTTCTCCTTACTGTTTCTTGCATAACCATATGGCGTCAGTCATTCTTTGGACAACGATGTGTTCAATCGATATATTCCTTGTTATTCAACTAATGAGGGATAGGGAGCTGACGCCATGCAAATTCCAGTAATCGTCCAGACTAGCGGGTTGCTGATCCTGTCGAACGTCTTCATGACTTTTGCCTGGTATGGGCATTTGAAAAACCTGTCCAGCAGAGCATGGTGGGTGGCAGCCCTGATCAGTTGGGGCGTGGCGTTGTTTGAATACCTGCTGCAGGTGCCGGCCAATCGCATAGGATTCAGCCAGTACAGCTTGGCGCAGCTCAAGATTCTGCAGGAAACGATTACCCTGGCATTGTTCATTCCGTTTGCGATGTTTTACATGCAGCAACCGTTCAAGACGGATTATGTGTGGGCGGGACTGTGCCTGGTTGGAGCGGTATATTTTATTTTCAGGTCATAATTTTGAAAGCGCCCCGCTCAACCGTGTGCAAGAATTAGAGGCTTTCGGCATGCCGGCGGGAAGACTATTTTTGTGGAGAAATCATGGCAAGTTATCTGCAGGACAGAAAAACGGTTACCGTACCGGGATTGATGGCGTTGCGCGGCAGCGGTGAGAAAATCACGATGCTGACCTGCTACGACGCGAGCTTTGCAGCATTAATGGATCGCTCCGGCGTGGAAATCCTGCTGATTGGCGATTCGCTAGGCATGGTGTGCCAAGGGCACGACTCGACGCTGCCGGTCACTGTGGCGGAGGTCGCCTATCACACCGCAAGCGTTGCCCGCGGCAACCGGAGCGCGCTAGTGGTGGCGGACATGCCGTTCGGCAGCTTTCCCTCCGCCGAAGCAGCGTTCGACAACGCGGTGAAGCTGGTGCAGGCCGGCGCCCATATGGTCAAGATCGAAGGCGGAAAATGGCTGACCGGCACGGTGCGCTTTCTGACCGAGCGCGCGATACCGGTGTGCGCTCATCTTGGATTGACGCCGCAGTCGGTGCATCAGTTCGGCGGATACAAGGTGCAGGGAAAAACAGCCGATGCCGCCGATCGGCTTAAAGCCGATGCGCTGGAGCTTCAGGAAGCCGGGGCAACCTTGCTGGTACTGGAAGCGATTCCAGCCTTGCTCGCCAAGGAAGTGACCGAGATGCTGTCGATCCCGACCATAGGCATCGGCGCAGGACCGGACTGTTCGGGACAAGTGCTGGTGATGCACGACATGCTGGACGTTTTCCCCGGCCGAAAAGCGCGCTTTGTGCGCAACTTCATGGAAGGGCAAACCAGCATCGATGCGGCGGTGCGCGCTTACGTCGCCGCCGTCAAGGATCGCTCCTTCCCGGCTCCAGAACACTGTTTTTGAGAACGGACGATGGATTTTTCAGCATCAATTCGCGAGGCGTTCTTGCTTCTGTTTACAGGCGACGTTGAATTGTGGCGCATCATCTGGGTATCGCTGAAGACTTCGATTGTCAGCCTAGCGATCGCAACGCCTCTAGCCATGGTTGGCGGATATCTGATGGCGTCGTATCAATTTCCCGGAAGGAAAATCCTGATCTGGCTGGCGCAGGTATCCCTTTCTTTTCCAACCGTGCTGATCGGCTTGCTTCTGTACCTCCTCATGACAAGGCAGGGGCCTCTGGGCGCTTTTCACCTGTTGTTTTCACAGTCGGGGATCATTGCCGGGCAGGTACTCATAGGATTGCCGGTTCTGGTCGCTTTCACGCTGGCGTCGGTGCAGGCTGCCGACCCTCGGCTGGCGGAAACAGCGGTCACCTTGGGCGCCTCGCGCTTTCGCTTGATGATGACAGTGCTGCATGAGGTCCGTTTTGGCGTTATGGCGGCAGTGATTAACGGATTTGGCCGAATTCTGTCCGAGGTGGGATGCGCGATGATGGTGGGCGGCAACATCGCCGGCGAAACGCGCACCATCACGACCGCAATCGCCCTAGAAACCAGCAAGGGTGAATTCGCTCAGGGAATCGCGCTGGGCATTCTTTTAATTGTCGTCGCGTTATTCATCAATGCAGCACTGATGATGCTGCAAGGCGAGGCGAGTACTTCGGGAGTAGCATCTTGACTCCGCTATTGGCGATAAACGGCCTGAAAAAGCGCTTCGGCGAACATACGTTGCTGGATATCGGGGAATTCACGATAAATCCGGCCAGCGCCTACGTTCTCGCCGGGCCCAATGGAGCCGGTAAGACGACATTGCTGCGCATTCTCTCCGGGCTTGAGCCGGCCGAAATCGCAAACGCCGCATTTCTTGGACAGTCGGTTTCGTTTTCGCCCTATTCCAGAATCTTGCGCAACGAGATCGTGTATGTGCACCAGCATCCCATTATGTTCTCAACCACCGTCGCGGAAAACATAGCTTACGGCCTGCATGCCCGCGGCATTTCAAAAGCAGAACTGGACGCATCCGTGGAAGAATCCATGGAGTGGGCCGGAGTCACTCATCTGCGCGACCGCGGGACGAACACCTTGTCAGGAGGGGAAAAGCAGCGCATCGCCATCGCGCGCGCGCGAATATTGAAGCCCCGGTTGCTATTGCTCGACGAGCCCACGTCCAACCTGGACGGCAACGCAAAAGAGCAGGTGATCGAACTGATTCCAACGCTGGTCAGGGAAGGACGCAGCGTCCTTATTGCCTCTCATGATGCCGACCTGATCGAGCTTCCCGACCTGGAGAAAATGGCATTGGACAAAGGCCGCATTGAGTGTTGCTGAGTTCAGGCAAGATTTTCAGTTCTGTGCAAGCGTCCTTGCCGGAACCGCCTCGGCCGGCTTGCTGGCTTGGCTCTAAAAAGAATGTAACGGAAAATCTCAGCCCGATTATTTAATCTCTGGGTTGTCGTACCGGGCCAGGCTGCTACTCAGTTTTGTTGCAAGTTCTTCAGGCGAGCTGATCGTCATGCCGAGATCGCGCAGCAACCCGTCATGAACGCCGTAGACCCAGCCATGAACTGTCAATTCCTGCCCACGGTTCCATGCATCCTGCACGATGGTTGTCTGGCAAACGTTCACGGCTGACTCGATGACGTTCAGCTCGCAAAGACGGTCATATTTGAGATTTGACGACAACGCATCGCCCAGGTACCGTTCATGCTTCTGGTGCACGTCCTGCACGAAGCGCAGCCAGTTGTCGGCAAGGCCGATGCGCTGGCGCATCATTGCCACGTGAACGCCGGAACAGTGGTAGTGACCGGATACGATCACATGCCGCACGCGCAACACATCAACTGCAAACTGCATCACGGACAAGCAACTGAGATCGGAATGCGACACCACGTTGGCGACATTACGATGGACGAAGATATCTCCGGGCAGAAGGTTGGTGATCTGCGTTGAAGGAACGCGGCTGTCGGAGCAGCCTATCCAGAAATATTTTGGCAATTGCTGCGTTACCAGCCGTTTGAAATAATCCTGATCCTCGGACACCATCTTGGCGGCCCATTCACGGTTTCTTTCAAATAAAGCTACCAGGTCAATATCCTCGGGATCGTATTCCATCATTTAACTTTTCGAGTGGGAGTAAATAAGTAAGCGTCCGCCAGACAATAGCTCATCTGCGGCTTTTCATCGTGACTGAGAAAATTTCAAAGCGGGAACCCAAGTGGCTGCGGCAAGCTTGGTTGCCTCCTCAATGCGGGCGGCAACTTCTTCGAGCGCGCCAAAATCGAGCACCGGCGCCTTCTTGAAAGCAAGAGCGACAACGTTGCCATTGTCCACGTCCGGCAGACAGATGACTTCGTCGAACGCAAAGCGCATCGCCTTCAGATTCTTTTCATAGCTCGGATGGTCTCCGAACAAATTAACCGTCATCATCCCATCAGGAACAAGGCAGTTGGCGCACGCGCTGTAGAATTCCGGCGTATCAAGCACCGGTCCTCTGGCAGTGGCATCGTACAGATCGGTCTGAAAAACATCGATCGCATTAAAGTTGCCGCTGTCGCAAACATAATCCATTGCATCCATTTCCAGCACCGACAGGCGCTCGTCGCGCCGCGGGAGATGAAACATCGTATCGCACACTGCAATGACAGCCGGATTCAGCTCGACCGCTGTCACGCGCGCAGTTGGAAAATTACGATAGCAGAACTTGGTCAATGTGGCTGCGCCGAGGCCAAGCTGCACGATGTGCTGCGGCTGTTCGTTAAACAGCATCCATGCCATCATCTGCCGCGCGTATTCCAGTTCGATCCAGTCCGGCTTCCGCATACGCATCGCCCCCTGTATCCAAGGAGTGCCGAAATGCAGGTAACGGATGCCGTTCCGCTCCGAGAGAGTCACGGGTGCATATTTGATTTTGCGCACGGGTACTTGGTTTTCCTCGCGTTGGTCGCGCAAAAATTCGTCTTTCTCGACTGATTTATGTTTGAGAAACATGTTCGTGCAAACCGGGCAGATGCAAACTTTTAGGCGACGCGCAACCGCGCGGGCTGGCGACAAGTTAGGAATTATCCTTGGTTGTTTGCAAAAATGCCAGAACAAACAACGCACCCTGCCGAATTAGAGGCAAGATATAGGCGTGCAATCGGAAGGGAAATGTTAAATAGCCGGAAAGCTGCTTTCCGCTTTCCGGTTACCTGTTGCTCAACCGCCAATTTCGAACTTAGATAATGGGAGCCACCGAAACGCGTACCCGAATGGTGTTGCCGGGCTGGTAGGGCAACACGACAGCGTGGGTTTTGCCTCTGTAGCTGTAGGTCACCGCGTAGCCATTGGTCCTGGTCTGCCAGCTGTCGACCATGCGGCAGTTTTGCACCTGCTGTTGAGTATAGGCAGGTGCGCCAGTGTTGTTGCCGTTCGAGAGATTATCTCCGACCAGCGCTCCCACTACCGCGCCTCCTGCTGTAGCTACTGTACGGCCATTTCCTTTGCCTACCTGGTTGCCAAGCAGCCCTCCAGCCAGGCCGCCGATGATCGCCCCGCCATAACCGCGCTGTTGCGCCGGCTGCTGGACATTGACAATTTCGGCCCGGCATTCTTGACGCGGCTGGTTGAATTGCTCGACCTGAGGCGTGGCGCTGAGCACGCGCGCGGTATCTTCGAAGTCCGCAGCGTTGGCCAAAGGCAGCATGCTCAGGCAGACAAGAGAAGCAACGATTTTTGTATTGATGTTCATAATTACCTTAGCGGGTTAGTTTCCTTATGGTAATACCATAACGCGCTATACAGTCAAGCGGAATACGTGCGAGATGTAACAAAATGTGTATAAGGAAACCTCATGCCGTAGCACGAGGCTCGGCATGAAACTCAAAAATGGAAGACAAATCAGGAAAACTCAGGCGCCCTCTTGATCCGAGGTAATATTTGAAATTGGTCGCCGACAGGAATCAAAAAAAGGCTTGAGACCGGCTTAAATAAAGGGCCTTTTCTTACAAGATAAAATAGATACCCCCAAAAATACCCCCAGAACGGTTTATTTCACATTTTCTGTCGCTTATTTAGTGTTTAAAAATTAAAAAGGGGTGGTTGATGCGGCCTGCTAAATAAAGCAATGCAGCCGCCTCCTTCACGTTGGTCTAGCGCAAGCCGGCGCGCCTAACGTTTTTTGGATATTTTTGGACTTGGCTGGACTTCCGCAGCGTTGTATTATGGCAACTATCTAAGAATGAGGAGGATAAATGGCTGCCAGCAACGAAACTTCTGCCAAGATAGCCATACTACGTATGAAACAAGTCATCGACCGAACTAAGATTTCTAGGTCTACTATCTACAATAAGCTTAACCCTAAATTATCTGCCTACGATCCTACTTTTCCTCGTAAATTTAAACTAGGGGCTTCTGCTGTCGGCTGGCTGGAATCCGAGGTCGAAGCTTGGGTTACTAAGCAAGCCAATGTGAGCAAAGGACTTCCGGAACAAGCACGGGAAACCTCCGTGCTAAATACTGTACCGACAACCTCGCCCCCTCAGTCAATTACAAAAGATGCCTCTGCGAAGGCCCATGGGGTACTTGAATTACGTGTTGCAACAATCCGAACGTTCTTGGAAGAACGAGCGAAGTGCGCCACACTGGTACGTTATACCGAGCTTATAGATTGCGCAATGCTGTCGAAGGAGTCCGAGAACGATTGGCAAATGCTCGATAAAATCTTAACCGACCTTTCCCGCGAGTCTTATAAGAAAAGCAAAGTTTTGCTTGCCGCTCACATTCGTAACACTAATGATCCAAAAACTTTGCCCAGAGAAAGTTTTTTCGACCTCGCAAACGCGTTAGGGCTTCAGTACGACAACAGGGCTCGCTTTCTGGACAAGCAGCTAAAAGATCTCTTTGCACATTATTGCGACCCCAAATATCGGACAGAAAAAACACTGCTTTGGATAGAGGCAGTGCGCAAGTGCCACGCCCGCGTTCCGAGTAATTAGGTGCTGCAAGGGAGTGGTTTTGCCAAGAGGGTCGTTGTTTAGCGTAGCCTTGATATAGGGCGTCATTTCAACCTCATTTCGCACAAACGGTGGGCTGTCTATCAATCGTCAGATCCTAGTTCTATTTGAATATGCCCATCGCGCTCGGTCCTGCTTGGGGCTGGGGCGCTCCGGGGGGTGTGTTCCGCCCCAAGGAATAAGGGATTCATTGAAAGCAAACCAATCCAGCGTATCACTCCACCAACCTGTTAATGCACAAAGCTGGGTAATATAAGTTGTGTGATTGTAATCAGCAAGGCTCCCCGGCTTATGCGCAAGCATTTGATCGACAAGCGCTGGGTGAAAAAGGCTATATTTCTTGGCCACGCCCTCAAAAAAAGCTGCGAACTCGGCGGGATTAACGTAGTACTGTGGCCAAACTCGCTCGATGGCCTGTCGTATTGATAAGCGCAGCGTGGACGCAGACATGCTTTTCAATGAAGGAAACAACTCGCCCGTCTCGTCCGCTTTGCCCGAAATCGGTTGCAGTTCATCAAGCATACGCCTCACCCCGCCCGATAGCCAGGCGGCCTTAGATGCAAATCCATTGCTCTTATTTTGCAATGGGTTAGGTTTTCTAATCGTCCAAATCCCTTTCTCTTTGTCTATATCACTCCACCTAGCGCTAAGCAGAGCATCGGACCGAGACGGTATCAGCAGACTTAAACGTAGCCAAAAATATATTTCCGGCAGCATGAAATCTCTGTTATCCCTAAGACTGGCGATGAACTTGCCAGCGTCTTCTAGGCTTCGAAACCCCGCAAACCCACCCCCCTCACGTATGGATCTTGAATCACCCTGCTTTTCGACTTTTTTCAAAGCCGGCTTTTGCTTAGTGACTTTTAGTTGTGCTCGAAATGCAGCAACAGCGTTCTTCTTGCGCGCTTGGACAACTTCACCTTGCCATTGGTTAGCTATTTGTTGAGCTTCAGAAAGGCTTAAGTCCGGAAATCTTCCAATACTGTGGGTCGTGTCTTTTCCATCAAGGCAAATCCGGAAGTGAAAGGCTCGATCACCCCTCTTGGAGATCCTCATGTATAAGTTCCCGCCGAAATTCAACTTCGCTCCTAGGTTAGCGGTCGCGATATCAGCTTCAGTGGCATAGCACTTCATTCTTACCATATGTATTTCATGGGCGACGGTAGTGGAGGAAGAACAATACCCGAATATTACACGTTTTTTACACATGTGAAACCAAAATAAAAACAATTATTAATCGGAAATAAACCCAAAAATTACCCATTTAAAATTAATTAGAATCTATAGTCAATACATTGATTAAAAACATAATTTATGCTTTTTTTGCATATATGGTCATAAAATTATATTCTCAATGATAATTGAAAGGGCTGAGGCTATTACTAGCGTCACCGCCTGAGGCACTAAACGCTCGTCGATATATTGCGAGTAGTTATAGACCAAATGTGTCACGAATGATGGCTTCCTAGACCCCCTGAAAGTATGCTATTTCTCCAAGCCAGTTATTATTCCAGTAGAGAAAGCTAGTATCCAAAGGTGGTCAAGCAGACAGCGAAAGTCGATACCGAGGGGGTAGCCCTTGCCGAAGCGAGCTAACTTAAG
>Ga0366806_1050_pt1 | contig 16849 bp, 19 predicted proteins | sample TotcelN113001L14_FD_207023 | JGI IMG/M metagenome (GOLD analysis project Ga0366806, IMG submission 207023) | Enriched cells from coal bed in the Powder River Basin, Montana, United States - Total cells N11 rep3 HSBNCT.N11.300.1.L14 ...
CGATGACTCGACCACCAGTCTCGGCGAGAATCGCCTCGACGCCCCGGTCTGCGGTCGCGACTTGCGAGGCCCACCCTGCGACGTAGGTGAAGGTGTATTGAGCGGAGTCAAGGCCGTGAGCTTGGGTGACCATGTACGCCACCGATTCGGCTTCTACTTCGCGGATCCCGCGGCAGGACCCGCCACCGAGGATGTCAGTGGGTTCGGGCGGCATGAGTACGTGGCCGAGTTCGTGGGCGAGGGTCTTGACTGCTTGGGCGGCGTCGACGTCGGCGCGGACCCGGACCTCGCGCGCAACATAATCGGTGAACCCGTTGGCTCCCGCGCAATCCCCACGGCTGATCTGGTAGCCCTCGATGGCCACGATTTCGGCCAGTGAGTCCCATAGACCGGGTGGGGCTTCGCCGACCAGCAGCTCCGGCATGGGAGGCGTGGGTGGTGCCGGCTCCACCTGTGATGCGTCGAATACCGAGACCGGCTTCACCCCGACCATTTGCCGATCGTGGCGGGGTTGCCCGTTGGCATCAAGCAGGAGGGCGCCTGTCCGGGGGTCGGTGAGCTGGGCCTTCACAGTGACTGGGCCCAGGATTCTGATTGCCCTTTCGCCACGTCGCACCTGGTGGCCCTGCGCTTGCCAGGCGCGGTACCCGGCAACGACGGTCGCGTCAGGATTCTGAATGAGTATGAGCACGGTGTTGTTGAAGCTGTATCGGTGGAGACTGCGGGCCAGATTCAGCCACTCCTGCCAGGCGTCGAGGTTTTCGAGCTTGGCGATGTTCTCAGCAAGCTGCTGGTGCAACTCCTCGACGGTTTCCCGGCGTGCTTGATCGGCGGCTTGTCGCTGTTCGCCGGTGTAGGCGGAGCGGGCCATCAGAGCTCCGCTCGCAGAGCTCGGTACTCGGCGACGAGGTCGTCGATCTCGGCCTGGGGTGCGCCGACTGCCCGGCGTTGGGCGATCTGGTTGATGAGGTCGTGGAGGATCAGGGGAAGGTCGCTTGGGATTGGTACGCCGGCTGTCATGACTCGCCTCCTTGCGCCGAAGTGGCTTCATTTCCACGAGCCCCTGACGGCGACCGCTTTCGGACGCGACAACGGCCCCGCACGACCGAGGTCAACCGCCGGTAGAGGTCGCTCAACGAGAGCCGCCGGTCAGTGCCGTCATCTGCGAACGCTCGCTGTGAGTGAGATGGCGGACCCGCCCGAGATCTCCGACAGCCGAACTGTGGGATCGAATCATGGCCGCGAGCGTCGGCCCGCACCCCTCAGCGATCACCCGCTCGTCGCCAAGCTCCAGCAGGGTCGAGTTCCACCGTCTGGCGAGCCGACCGGTTGTCCAGCTGAGGGTGCCAATGATCACCACTCCAACCAGGGCCGGCCACCGTCCGTTGAGGCAGTTATCCACCACCGCAACAGCCAAGATCAGCCAGCGGATGCGCCAAGCAGCGGACAGTAACCCCACCCCCCGGCCCGGCGGATGAACCCATCGGCGAGCAACGCCACGAGTGCACCAGGCCAGCAGTACACCTCCCCCACGGCTACCCAAACCGATGAATGAACCCGTTGCTGACCAAGGGCATGAGCGACCAGTGAGCAAGCCTGGTCGTCACACAGCCGACCGGAAGCGACCGCGGCAAGGAACTGGGTCCGCACGACCAGGACCCTTCTATCGGGAGCCAAGACCGACCCGTTCAGCCGGGTCGCAATCCAAACCGAAGGCTGCTCGCGGCCACGCAAGCAGACGAGCGGCAGCAGAGCCTGCAGCAGCGTGTCCCTTTCCAACTCGGTCGCGGGGCGGCCCCCGAACCGCCACCACAGGGCGCACCTCGTGGATCGAGCCGCTGCCAGGCCGGCGGCGGCAGCCCAGAGCGCGGCGAAGACCTGTGGCGACGCGGCCAAGCAGACTGTCCACACCAGAGTGCTGAACAACGCTGGAGTGATCTGCGCCAACATCCAACGACTTCTCCAGCCGGACACGACTCAACCCGCCCTGTCCGCAGCGGACGCTGTCTCGACGTGCGACAGGCGCCTGGCCTCCTTCAGGTCGATCTCGCCTCCGGACCATTCCGCGATGTCCGCCAGCGTCAGTCCGTCGGCGAGCATGGCCCGTATGGCAGCGCCAGCGCGCTGTTCGGTCCGGGCCAGATGCTGTTCGCGCTCGGCCATGGCGGCGAGCAGATCCACCGCCTGAAGCTGGATCCTTCGTTCGCGTTCCAGACGCTCCTTCTGCCAGGGCGCCAGAGCCGCATTCACCCTCCTGCGGGCTTGCTGCCTAAGAGACTGCTTGGACATCCGCTCGCTCCTTGCGCTGGATCCTCATCTCCAAAAGCCTCCAGAAGAAGGCTGTTTCGGACATCAGCCGAGAGGTTGTCGGCACCGATCGAGTCGGCGGGTCCGATCCTGTCGAGCAGCAGGGTGCCAAGGGCCGCGCCACGGCGGTCTCTTCCAGACCGCTCAACCCGAGCGCGCTGTTCGATCACTTATCTCCGGCTCGAGGCGAGGCCTGGTGGCCCGTCCTCTTGCGGTCCGTACCGATGAGAGCTTCCCTGCCCCGGTTTCGAATCTGCGATCGGGATTGGCAGGACCTGTGTGAGTGCTGGCGCCACGCCTGCCTCTACTGCCCGACGGTGTTCTCGTTGAACGGCATGTACGGTGCGATCAGCGGGAACACCCAAGTGAAGAGCACGGCAACAACGGCCAGCACAAGAATCAATGCCTCGAACAGCTTCAGCGCCATCGGCCCCGGCAAGATCCGCCAGATCAGCCCGTAGAACGACACCTCACTCACCAACCTGCAGCACATCAGCGGGCACGCCGTTGGCCCGCCGATACATAGCGTCGAGATCTGCGTGGACGATGTAGCGTTCCCTGGCGCTGAACTCGGGGTGGCAAGTGGTCATGGTAAGAGTGGCGACGGTTGCCTTCTTGCCAGGCTTGTCCGGCACCGGCAACAGCACCGACACCTGAGTCGGCGGCACGATCTGGTGGCCGGTCACTCGATAGACGAAGTAGGTGTCCTTGGTCTCCACCAGCACTACGTCGCCCTCAACGAGCCTTTCGATCTGGTTGAACGGCTTGCCGTAGGTGGTGCGGTGGCCGGCCATCCCGAAGTTGCCGATGTCGCCGGGCATGCTGGTGTCGGCGTAGTGCCCGATGCCGCGCTTCAGCACGTCCTTGGTCGTGCCCTCATATAGGGGGCGGGCGAACTTCGGACCGAAGCGCGGGATTCGGACGATCGCGAACGCGTCCCCGAGTCTTGCCTGCGTGGGCTGCACCCAATCGGGTGCGGCAGGATCCTCCTCCATGGTGGAGACCACCTGGGCGGCGTCGGCGTCGGCGACGACATCGGTCCAGAACAGCTGCCAGCCGACGAACAGCACGAGGACCGCACCAATGGTGACCAGCAGTTCACCCAGGAGTCCCGCGAAAGCGCGGATTCCGGTCCTCTGCGGGATGGCTCTAGTGGCCCGGATCACGAACTCACCTCCAAAGCTCTCCGGCCCTCCGTTGGGGTCGTCGGCCGACCGCTATAGATCGCGAAGTCGCCGGCACAACGAGCACACCCGCTGGCTGGGCCGGTACGATCCCGCAGACGCTGGTTCCCCGTCAACACGCCCCGGCCCGAACGTGGCAGGTGGAACGTGAGGGAGGTTACATCGGCTGAATGGCTCACGTAAGTTCCCCTTGGGGCTAAAGCAGAAGCCCCGTCGGAAGTTCGTTTCGGTGGAAAGCGGGCGCCGACCTTGTCGCGAGCGCATGACGGGGACACCGGGTTGCACTATCCCTCAGCCTAGGCGATTGTCATCGGCAACTTCGTCCGACGTGATGGACCTGACACGACCAGGAGCTCCGGCTTTCTCGCGGCATCCTTGAGTGGTTCGGGGCCTTCACGGATTGCGCCGCAACCGGCGGACCGCCGGCGGTGGCGCCAACAACGGCGACAACACGCCGTGCCCCAGCAAGCGCTAACCATCTCGTATACCGCCCGTCAGTGCTGCGGCCAGGGCTCTTTGTAGAGACGGTACCTATCAGCGATGACCCACTGGACTGAAGCCGTCGGCTCTAGGTGATCTTTACTTTCGGCGCGGGGTGATGGTTACGCGCGGCTGGGAGGCTCGGAGTATCGGATGGCCATCAGGTCACCCATGACTGAGCAGGAGACTGGACCATGATGGGTTACGGCGGTATGGGCTGGGGCGGTATGGGTTGGGGCGGCATGATCGGGATGGTCTTGTTCTGGGCTGTGCTGATCGCGGTGATTGTCTGGGCGGTGAGCCGGTTGCTGCCTGGACGCCAGGCGCCGGGCGGGATGGCGGGGTCGGGTCAGGAGAAGCCGGAGGACATCCTGGATCGTCGCTACGCCCGAGGCGAGATTGACCTGGAGACCTATCAGGCGCAGCGCGCGGCGCTGGCCTCGGCCCGCGGCGAGGGCCTTCGATGAGCAGCCGCGCGGGACCCCGCTCGCGTTGGCTTCCGTGGATGATGTTGGGGTTGGCAAGCCTGCTTCTGGTCGGATCGGTGGTGCTTGTGGTGTCTGGTTTGGGCCAGTCGACCTCGCCTGTCGCGGGTTATCCGTCCGGTCCCGGCAGTCAGCCCTGGACGGGGCTTGGACCTGACGGCAGCACGCGGGGCGGTCCCGGCGGGATGACGGGCAGCAGTGCCGGCAACGGGATGATGGGCGGCCGGGTGTGGCTGGCCGGCGACGGCAATGCGGTGACAACAATCGCGGCAGCGCGGGCAAGAGCGGCTGAGGCGGCCGCACCCAGCGATCTGCATCCGGGTGAGATGATGCAGTTCAGCGAGAACTTCTACGTGGAGTTGAAGGATTCCTCGGGTGCCTCCGTCACTGAGGTGCTGGTCGATCCGGCGGGTGGGACTGTCGTGACCGAGTACGGCCCCGCCATGATGTGGAATGCCGGCAATCGAACGTCCACGATGTCGGCCGATCGGGCGACAGCCCTCGCGAATCAGTGGCTGCAGGCCAACGCGCCTGAGCAGAGGGTCGGCAGCGGCGACGCCTACCCGGGCTATTTCACGATGGACACGCTCTCGGGCGGCAATACGGTGGGCATGCTGTCGGTGAATGCCGCCACGGGGGCGGTTTGGTATCACACGTGGCATGGGACGTTCATCGCGGAGGAGGATGCCTGATCGTGGAGCCAACTCGGAGGCTGACAGCCTTGGTAGTCGACGACGAACCCAGCCTCGTCAGGGTGGTTGAGGGCTACCTGCTGCAGGACGGCTTCGAGGTGCGGACCGCCGCAGATGGTGAGGCCGCGGTTACGCTGGCTCGGGAGTCCGAACCTGACCTTGTGGTTCTCGACCTTGGCCTTCCCGGGATGGACGGGGTGGAAGTGTGCCGGCAGCTGCGCACCTTCAGCAGGTGCTACATCCTGATGTTGACAGCTCGCGCCGACGAGGTGGACATGCTGATCGGGCTCGGCGTCGGTGCTGACGACTACGTCACGAAACCGTTCTCCCCGCGTGCCCTGCTGGCCCGCGTCCATACCCTGCTCCGACGCCCCCGGACGGGGGCTGCCGAGGCCGGGTCGGACGACCAAGCCCAACGGACCTTCGGGGGTTTGGTCATCGACGTCCCGGCCCGCGAGGTCAGAGTCGGGACCTCGGTTGTCCCGCTCACCCGGATGGAGTACGACCTGCTGGAGACGTTGAGCAGTCGTCCCCGGGTCGTGTTCACCAGGCAACAGTTGCTCGACGCCGTCTGGGAGGACGCCGTCGCGGTGGCCGGCGACGAGCACCTCGTCGACATCCATGTCGGGCACCTGCGACGCAAGCTCGGCGACGACCCGAAATCTGCGCGCTACATCCTCACCATCCGTGGTGTCGGCTACCGAATGGGGCCAGGGTGACGCCCCAGGATCCCGGGCCCAACCTGGCCGGGATGGGCCTGGCACGAAGGCTCTGGTTGAACAACCTGCTCGTCATCGTGGCGGGGGCTGGCACCGTGCTGACGACCGCGCTCTTAACTGCCCCTACCGTGTTTCAACTCCACCTACAAGGCGTGGATCCGATACCGGACCAGGAAGTTCTTGAGCACTTCGCCCGCGCGTTCGACCAGGCGCTCCTCGTCGCCCTCGGGGCGGGAATCCTGATCGCCGGAATCACCTCGGGGACCATAAGCTGGCTGGTAGCAAGACGTCTCGCCGCTCCGGTTGCTGACGCCGCGGACGCCACCGGCGCCCTCGCAGACGGGAACCTGCAAGCACGGGTCGCGGACCCGAGGATGGGGCCGGAGTTCGCGAAGCTCGCCAGATCGGTGAATGCACTCGCGGATCGACTCCAGGCCACCGAGGTCACCCGGCGAGAACTGACGGCCGACCTCGCACACCAACTCCGCACACCGATCTCATCCATCCGCGCCACCGTCGAAGCTGTGCGCGAAGGCGTCCTGCCCACCGACGAGGAAACCCTCGAAACCCTGGCATACCAAAGCAATCGACTCAGCCACCTGGTCGACGACCTGGAAGTCGTGTCCCGGGCCGGCGAACGCCAACTCCTCCTCAGCCCCGAACCGGTGTCGGTGGCGGAGCTGGTGGAGTCAGCCGTGGCGGCCAACCGCGAGAGCTACCGGGCCGCCGGCGTCCGCCTGACCGCATCCGTCGCGAACACCATCCCCGTAATCACGGTCGACCCGAATCGGATGCAGGAAGTCCTGGGCAACCTGCTCGACAACGCCCATCGCCACACCCCACCCGGGGGCACCGTCGCTGTGGCCGCTCGGCCGGGGGTACACAGGGGCAAGCCAGCGGCAGTCATCGAGGTGAGCGACTCCGGGATCGGGTTTCCCGCAGAGGATGCCGAGCGGCTGTTTCGCAGGTTTGAGAAGGCTACAGACAGCCCAGGTTCGGGCCTTGGGTTGGCCATCGCCCGGGCCATCGTCGAAGCACATCACGGCGCCCTCACCGGGCACAGCAACGGTCCCGGGCAAGGAGCACGTTTCATTGTCACCATCCCGGCCGACTAGGTTCGCCCAGCAGGTCAGCGCGTGAATGGCACATTCTGCCGGCCATGGAACCCAGCCACAACACCGGTGGGGTGGGTCGACTGCGTCCGGCCAACCCCTCCCGTTCCTACCCCCAACCCCAGCCGCGTGCCGAGCGACCTGAGGCATCACGCCCGGATTGCCGGGCAAATCGTCTGAGGTGCATCCGCGAACGCCCGGGTGGGGCTAACAAGCCCTGGAGGGTGGGGCCAGCCTGGCCACAAGCCAGCCCCACCCTTACCATCACCCCTAGCGCTGACACGATGTCAACAAATCAGCGCCCGGGTTTTCCCCGGCGGCAAGACCGGGGAAGCTATTTGAATCCGCCGAGCAAGGTCCGCATCTCAGCGATCCCACTCTGATGAACGTCAATGACCGACCTCGCCAGTTCGATCACCGCTGCGTTCTGGCCTTCGTTGACCTGCTGCGTCGCGATGGCGAGCGCGCCCTGATGGTGAGCGACCATCAGGCTGAGGAACTTCTCGTCGAACTCCGTGCCCTCGAGCTTCAGCAGGGCGTTCATGGCGGCTTGCTGATCCAACCCACCAATTCCCATACCATCGTGAGCCATGCCGGTCATATCGGAGTTCTCTGGTAGCGGCTCGCCCCACATCTCAAGCCAGCCGCGCATCTGGTTGATTTCAGGGCCTTGGGCAGAATTGATCCGCTCAGCCAACTCGCGCACCTGTCCATTCGTGGAGGTCTGTTGGGCAAGGCCAGCCATGTCGGTGGCCCCCACGTGATGAATGATCATCATCTGCGCAAAAGTGACGTCGGCCTCGTTGTGCGGGGAGGCACCGGTTGGGGCGACCTCAGAGCTATCGGGGAGGGTGGTCGCTGGTGCAGCCGGCGAGGAGCATGCTCCGAGGATCGTAATGAGCCCGCCGACGACAGCCAACAGCGGAACTCGGCGATAACGTGCGCCTTCCGCCCATCGCTTTTCAGTGTTGACCGTCTTTCTCCACACCCTGCGCTGCCTTCCGTGACGACGACGTGCTGCTCGTGCCGACAAGGCTGCTGCCTCAGCATGCGGGGACCGTGCGCAATCGGTAAAGATCCCGTCAAGCAGCAGCTGGCGGAGTGGTTCCTGCGCCCAGAGGCGGCTTCGGTACGCGATTGGTCAAGATCCCATCAAGACTGGCGCGGCAGGCCCTCCCTGCGGGATGTGACTCGACGGCATGCTGCATACTGCGGAAGTGACAAGCAACGTTGTACCCACGCCAGCGCGTGTACTGATCGTCGATGACGAGCGAGCCTTGGCGCAGATCCTCGGTTCCTACCTGGTCAAGGCCGGTTACGCGGTGCACTATGCAGCCGATGGATTGGCTGCCGTGGCGGCTGCGCGCGAACTGGATCCCGAGGTCATTCTGCTCGACCTGGGCCTTCCCGGCCTCGATGGCCTCGAAGTGTGCCGGCAGGTGCGGACGTTCACCGACTGCTACATCCTCATGTTGACCGCTCGAGACGACGAAACAGATCGCATCATCGGGTTGGGGGTCGGAGCCGATGATTACATAGGCAAGCCGTTTAGTCCGCGCGAGGTCGTGGCACGGGTGAATGCCGTACTCAGGCGTCCACGGCCATCCAAGGCATCGTCAGAGGAGATCCCTGCAGAGGAGCGCCGGTTCGGTGATGTGCGGATCGATCCGGCTGCGCGAGAAGTCTGGTTGGGTGGCACCCAATTGAGTCTGACCAGGACCGAGTTCGACATCCTCGACGTTCTGTCCAGCCAGCCGAGAAACGCCCTCACTCGCCGCCAGATCATTGACCAGGTCTGGAACACCGAATGGGTCGGCGACGACCACGTGGTGAACGTGCATGTAGCCAACCTGCGTCGCAAGCTCGGCGACGATCCAGATGAGCCGCGGTATCTGCTGACGGTTCGTGGAGTTGGATACCGGATGGGTCGTCCCCCGGAGCCCACCGGCGAATGAAACACCTGGCCAGTCCTGCCGAGTGGACCCTCGGGGTCCGGCTCTTCGTTGCGCAAGGCCTGGTGCTGCTGGCGGCCATCGCCACCGCCGGCGCCGTGGCAGCACTCCTCGGCCCCACCTTGTTTCACCAGCACCTCATCGACAGCGGCCATGCCCCCGAGTCGCCAGAAATTCCGCACATCGAACAGGCGTACTTCGATGCGAGCACCGTATCGCTGACCGTTGCCGCATTCGTTGCCACGGGCTGCGCGCTTGCGGTCACCTATTACGTCACACGTCGGATCCGCCAACCATTGGAGAGGCTGTCCGAGGCAGCCGCGGCGCTATCCCAAGGGCGGCACGAGCAGCTTCCCATCGATCCCGACGCGGGACCCGAGTTCCGTACGGTTGCCGCCGCTTTCAACGACATGTCCAACCAGCTGAAGGAGACCGAGCAGACTCGACTGCAACTGCTCGGCGACCTGGCGCACGAGCTGCGGACGCCATTGGCGAACATAAAGGCTCACTTGGAGGCAGTCGATGACGGGGTCGCCGACTGGGATCAAGAGACCCGAACCTTCGTCCTCGCCGAAACCGAACATTTGAGTCGGCTCGCGGGCGATCTGAACGAGGTGTCACGTGCCGAAGAAGGCAGGGTGACCATCGAGAGACACAACCAGTCCCTGGCAGACATCGTGGCCGACGTTATCGACAGCCAACGAGCGAAGTATGAAGCCAAGGGGGTGGCCTTGCGTCTGGATCGCCGCGCCGACGCCATCGTCTCTGTGGACGCGATCCGGATCGGGCAGGCGCTCAACAACCTGCTCAACAACGCACTTCGACATACACCTACCGGCGGACACGTTCAGCTGTCCGTCGAGGATGATGGCAGGACCGCCATCCAGGTGCGTGTCACCGACAATGGCGAGGGAATCGGTGCCGACCAACTCCCCCACCTCTTCGACCGGTTCTACCGCGGAGACTCCGCGCGGCGGCGTGATACGGCGGGGTCAGGCATCGGGTTGACCATCGCCAGAGCCTTGGTCGAGGCCCATGGCGGCCGGCTCACCGCCTTCAGCGCGGGATCGGGCGAAGGCGCAACATTCGCGATCAGCCTTCCGCGAGGCCCTGTAGAGGCCAACTCGCACTAGCGCCGGCGCGTGCGGCCAGCCGACAATGGTCCGACAACGACGAACTGCACTCAATGGCGGTGCGAGGAGCCCATTCCAAGGTGCATGACGGCCATCATGCCAAAGCACGCCAACCCGCCGATCAGTGCCACCCACCCACCACCGGTCGCAAATTGCCACAGACCGATCGCGACGAGCGGAAGGCACATCAGCAACATCATCCAACGATGCCCCCCGTGCTTCGAGGCACCCTGGGGACCTTCGGGATGTGTCTGTGGGTCGTGATCGTGCGCCGTTTGATTTGACGTGGCCGAGGCGGGACCGGGGTAGGTCGACCATTCCGGGGATTGCTTCTCTTGGTTGTTCACGCTCACTGTCTTCTCCTGGCTAGGTTTCGTCTATGACTCACTATCCGCGCGTGCGATACGAATCCCGTTCGGAGGAGGTCAAGGTGTTGTCAAGGTGCCCGAGGTCGGGTTCAGGTTCATACCGCGCAGGTTCGCTACCTCGCTTCGGTTGAGCATCGGTGGCTCGATTTCCGCGTCGTCCGCCGATCAAGGCACGAACCATCAGGATTGTGCTGATCCAGATAAGCGCCAGTGCAAGGCACATCAGAATCCAGATCGTCACCTGCGTTCCCTGGTGGGGCATAATGAGTTACTCCCGCGCTCGGCCGACCAGACCAGCATGCCTGTCGCCCGCACACGGCTATCGAGGATTCCGTCAAGATTCGGGCAAGGGTCGCTACAACCGATCACCAGTTCGGGCGTGGGCACGGTCGAGGCGCGGAGTGCGCGATCGGTGAATCCGCGCTAGGGCCGGCTGCCTCGATCTTGACCGAAACTTGCACGAAGTCCACCCGTTTCTTCACCCGCCCACGAAACCCTGTTGTCTGCCGGTGACCTTCAGTCTCGGCACCGCGCTCGATTGGAGTTCACCGTGTGGCCAGTGCTGTTTGACGTCTGGGGCGTTCAGGTTCAGTCCTATGGAGCAAGCAAGGCCCTAGCCGCGATCGTCGGCGCATTGCTTCTTGGCCGCCGGTTCCTCCGACTCGGGTACGACAAGGACATTGCCTACTCGCTCGTAATGTGGGCAACGGTGTGGGGGTTCGTGGCAGCCAAGGTCTACTTCCTACTCGACAACCTGGACCACTTCGAGCTGCACATGCTCGGCAGCTCCGGCTTTGTCTGGTACGGCGGCCTGGTGGGCGGAACTCTCGCCGTCGTGGTGATCTCCCGCAGACACAAGTTGCCGTTGGCCACCGTGGCTGGGTCGATGGCCATGCCGCTGTCGGTGGCCTACGGAATTGGCCGTATCGGGTGCTTCCTTGCCGGCGACGGCACCTATGGCAAGCCCACTGATCTTCCCTGGGGCATGGCCTTCCCGAACGGTGCAGTTCCGATCAGCGTTCCGGTACACCCGGCCCAGTTGTACGAAGCGGCCGCTGCCTTCTTGATAGCTGCGGCTCTTTGGGCGCTGCAGGACCGACTATCTCCGGCGAGCGTCTTCGGTAGCTACCTGGTGCTCAGCGGGATCGCGCGAGTGCTTGTGGAGTTCATCCGCGTCAACAATCCCGTCCTTCTCGGGCTCACGGAGGCCCAGCTCCTTGGTTCCGCGAGCGTGGCCATCGGTGCCGCGCTGATATGGCGTTACCGCAAGGAAGGTCCAGTGAGCGCAGTCGAACCCTCAACCGCCGCAAGTGCCGTTGCCTGAAGCGAGTCGGCTGGCTCGGCCACCGCAGAGGCCGGCGTGGGCAGTGCCCGCTAATACTGGTCTCGTCGACGACGCTGGCCATGCGTGGCCAGCCCAAGGCTGGATCGTTGTGGTGGCGGCAGCGGCTGGAGCAGCGACTGCCGCCGGCTTCGCGCCGGTCAGTCTCTGGCCCGCGACCCTCCTAGGAGTCGCGGGGCTCGCGCTGACAACGGTCTGGGTCCGCACCGTCTGGCATGCGGTGCGCGCCGCTGGCGCGTTCGGGACCCTGCTCACCTCGCTCACGCTGAACTGGATGAGCCTGATCGACCTCGGTGCCGCGTTGGGCCTGATCTTGCTCGTCACGTCCTGGTACGCCCTCCTCGGAGCGGGCCTGTACGTTGCCGCCCGGACACGGTGGTGGCCGCTGCTCGGTGCCGGCGCCTGGGTGTTGATGGAATACGCGGCCGCTCACGCGCCCTTCGGCGGATTCGGCTGGCTCAGGCTCGGCTATGCGATGCTCGACTCCCCGCTGTCGGGCCTCCTGCCACTGGTCGGCGTTGGCGGGCTGAGCCTCGCGACGGCGATCACCGCCCACCTCCTCGCCTGGCTGGTGACAAGACCTTCGCCCCGCAGGGGCGCGCTGATGGCGATCGGTGCTGGCGCAATCATGGCGTCGGCCGCGCTCGGTGGCGCGCTCCCGCCTGCGCCCGCCAGTGGCAGTGCAACTCTGGGGTGGGTCCAAGGCGGCGCTCCCGGCGGCGGCGTCTACGGGATAGGCCCCCCACGATCCACCACCGTCAGGCATGCCAACCAGACTCTCGATTTGGCCGACGACATCACCGCCGGTGGGGTACCTCAACCCGACGTCGTGGTCTGGCCTGAGAACGCCACAGATCTGGACCCTGGCTCGGATCTAGCAACCAGAAGCCTCATCAACAAGTCGATCACAGCCGTGCGCGCACCGCTACTGGTTGGCACGATCCTCGACGGTCCCGGCCCGGGCCAGCGACGCACAGCAGCACAATTATGGTCAGCGCCAGACGATCCGGGTCCCACCTACATCAAGAGATCACTCGTGCCGTTCGGGGAGTGGATCCCCTATCGTGACCTGCTCCTGCCCCTGATCCCCCAGCTGCGCTACGTCGGAGCCCAGTCCGTACCCGGGAGTCAGGCCGGCGTTCTCCCGGCCACGCTACGGAACGGCCGGACTGCGATGCTCGGTGTCCTGATCTGCTTCGATGTCGCCTTCGACGAAGTCGTGTACGACCTCCCACGCAACAGGGCCCAAATCATCGTGGTGCAAAGCAGCAACGCGATGTACCAGGGCTCAAGTCAGGTAGAGCAGCAGTTCGCCATCACACGGGCACGGGCGGCCGAGCTTCGTCGCGAGGTGCTCGTTGTCACGACCAGCGGCATCAGCGGCGTCATCGACCCGACCGGCGCACCGCAGACGCGTGTCGCTAGCGGGTCCGCTGCGGGAACGGTAGTGATGCCGATCCGGGACGGCACCACTCCTGCAGTCGTGATCGGTGTCCCCCTCCAGCAGCTCGTCGGCTCCGTCTCGGCCGTTTGGCTGCTCATCCTCATCCGCAGGCCCGACCGTCGACGGCGAGTGAAGAGCTAGGGGACAAACCACCAACCGGCTCAGAACCTTCAATCGAATGCCGAATAGGTGCGCGAGGCGCGCGTCCCGCTGGCCGAAGATTTGGGCCTTGCTACGACCTGCGCGGCCCCCTCGGCTACCTGTTCCCGGGATTGGATGTCGTCACCCCCGGCCGCCTCTGCTCGCGGTGCTGCCACCGCGGGGAACACCTCTGCCAAATGCAACCCGGGCCCAAGTCGCGATGGCCGCCTCTCACGCTTTGCGTCAAGCGGGAGACGAGCCGCATGTTTCTGTCACCGTGGTCGAGGCTGTGCTGCGTCGAGCACAAGCCGCTGGCGTCGGAGCGAACCCTCGTCCGATCATGCCATCATCGGCGGCCTCCGCCCCTGACCGGATTCGGATCGCAAAGCCCGCACTCAACACACAACCCGAGTATCTCTGGTCGGCCGCGCAACCCAGGGTCAGCACACTGAGTCCATGCCGTCGCGCATGCCGACTTCCGAAACGCCTGGATTCCACAAGAGCGAAGTGCCGCCACAAAGGCGATCACGTCCTGGTCCGCCCTGATGACGTCCAGTTGACTCGAACCGGCGCATTCAAGCGGGTAGCCTACCTTGCTCGAGACGGATATGGGCTCAATGCCGCCCCTGTCTTCCAACGCCCGGATGATCGTGTCGATGCGCCTATCGTAAATGTAGTCGCCTACGACAACCGTGTTTGCACCGGACGCTCTGATCAGGTTGGTGATTGCCTCCACCTCGGCCGGCGAACCGGTTACCGCGGGAATAAACGGCTTTACCATCACATTCGTACAAATGCCCAACGATTTCGCGGTTCGCAACGCCTCCATTCGAGCCACCGGCGGAGCCGAGTAACGTTCGAATAGTTCCCAGCGAGTCGCCGTCGTGATCGAGGTGCTGTAGAGAACCTGTCCCGCCCACAATTGGGCATCCGCAATCACGGTTAGGATCTCCGCACCGGGGTCGAATCGCGACATCACTTGCACCGGATTCCCGGACGACATGGCAGCAAGCACCCATTCCAGCGAGACGGCCCGTTCTGCATCCTGGCGCTCCGGGAAAGGGTCGCCCCACGCGCCGACCGAGATTATCGTCCCTCTCGCGCCTGAAACGAAACGGGAATCAGCCTGCAGGTCACGCATGCTGTTCGTAAGGCCGTAGGCATTGGGGACTCCGATTCGCTGGTGATAGCCAAAGGAGCGGATGTAGCAATACCCGCACTTTGCTCGACAGCCCAGCAACGGACTAAGGAAAGCACGAGTACCGCCGAAGTCCGGCGGGCGAGACGACGGCAGCAGCGAACCGCGGCGTCGACCGAACTCACCACAAGCAATAGGCTGCTCCAGCGGACGCCGTTGGAGCTGGAGCTCCTGATCCCCTCCGGATTGGCATAAAGGGTCAATGATGCTTCCCGGAGGACCAGGCATACGTGTGTTCTTCCCATCGGCCTCTGAGGCGATTGATTCGGTCAAGGTTGGTAGCATGCGCACGCCGCGGGACGCCATCCAACTTGGTGAAGGCGATCAGTCCGCCGGCTACGCATCAGGGCTTATCCATTCGTTCCAGCAATCCTCATGCGCAGCGGCGGCGTACTGGCCCTCAAGCCGGGTCGCATTTGGCTGCTGGGCCACCCTCCAGCCCGACTCCCGTGACTGCGATCGGCCGCAAGAGTTGGCCGGGAGGTGCCCCGAGATGCCGGATACGCCTGCGGGACGACCGGGCTGAGGGTTCAGGAAGGCGGCTGCACCCGGGGCTGGCGTCTCACTCGCCTTGAGGAGGTAGAGCGGCAACCACTGGGTGGTCTGCATCGATCCGGCCCAGCTTGGCAGCCCCACCGGGTGAACCGATCTCGTCAAAGAAATGTACGTTGACGTCGTAGTAGGGGGCCTGGTCGCTGGGCACGTCATCTTCATAGAAGATCGCCTCTGTGGGGCAAACCGGCTCGCAGGCACCGCAGTCAACACACTCATCCGGGTGGATGTAGAGCATGCGGTTGCCTTCGTAGATGCAGTCAACCGGACACTCCTCGACGCAGGCGAGATCCTTGACATCCACGCATGCGACAGTAATGACGTATGTCATTGAACGCTCCTTGATCGATTATGGGTGGCTGCGCGCCGGCGCCTCTATGTGGATGGCGGAGTGTCGCCGCTAGATCCGGTGCGACATCGGCAGCAGGAACAGGTAGACGTTCATCACCGACAGCACCCCGAGCAGGACGAGGAAGGGAACGCTAGTCGCTCTGCGGCGGGCCACGCTCCCGTACCGGCGGTTGGTGATGCGGCGGACGGTGTAGGCCGAGCCAGCAATACCGAGGGCGAGGATGATCATCTGGAGAACAAGGATGGTGGAGGAGTCGGCAAGTGCGGGGGAGACGTCTCCTGGAGCGAAGCCGAGCATCGAGGCCACGCTGGAGAACAGCACTCCGCCCTCAGACAGCAGGTGGAACATGTTGTGCGCAAGATGGGCGCCGATGTCCAGCGGAATCAAGGCGTAGCCGAACCGGGCAAAGTTCTGGATCGTGTTCTCCAGGTTTCCGCCGGCGGCGATCCGCGACGCCAGTGCGAGCATCCCGACCGGGATGCTGACCGCGATGATGAAGGCGACGGTGAAGATCAGCGGGTAGCTGGTGATCCCGGTGGTGCGCTCGATCCAGGCGAGCAAGTCCTTCCACACCGCCAGCATGGTGAGGTTCTGGATCAACACAATCCCCATAATCGCCATGGCGAGGAACGACTCCTCGACTTTCGGCTTGTCCAGGAACCACAGCTCGCTCATCGGCTTGCGTGTCCGGATCTGGATTGCGTCGTTGGGGCAGGCCTTGATGCAGTTCGCGCACAGGCTGCAGTTGGCGCTGGAATCCATGGTGCGGGGGAAACTGAACAGGGGGCATCCGGCGACCTTGTCGGTGCCGTTGTAGCAGGCGGCTTTGGCCTTGCAGGTGCGACAGATGTCGGTGTCGGCGCGCAGTTCAACCACGCTGGCGCGGGAGTAGTTGCTGCACAGCCCGCCCAGGAAGCAGAGGTAGCGGCAGAACGTGCGCCGCTGGAAGAAGGCTCCGGACAGGATCACACCCGTGGTGAGCAGCAGCAGCAGGACACCAGAACCCCACGGCGACTCCACGATTCCCCAGATGTGGTCGCTCCAGGTGATCGCGAGGAACTGGATGTCGATGATCCACAACCCGTACACCTTCAGGAACCGCGGTACGGGCCGGTTGACCCCGACGAGCTTCTGCACGAAATCCGAGATCGCCCCGAACGGACAGACCGCGCACCACAACCTCCCCAGCAAAACGAAGGTGATCGGCAGGATCGGCCACCACAACACCCACATGAGTGCTGTGCCGGCATTCTTCTGCGGAGCACCCGGTCCGGCCAGCAGTTGGTAGGCGACCAGTCCGAAGATCGCCGCGACTGGCACCTGGAGGACGCCGGGATACCAGCGGCTGCGCATGATCCTTGCAACCAGGGGGAACCGCATCAGGTCCC
>Ga0366806_1066_pt1 | contig 14716 bp, 13 predicted proteins | sample TotcelN113001L14_FD_207023 | JGI IMG/M metagenome (GOLD analysis project Ga0366806, IMG submission 207023) | Enriched cells from coal bed in the Powder River Basin, Montana, United States - Total cells N11 rep3 HSBNCT.N11.300.1.L14 ...
GTAGTAAACTCTCCATCGCTTTTATCATATACCCCTGATGAACAATTAAAAATCTCACAATTCTCAATCGTGGTATACTTGGTATGGTACATTTTAATGGCGCCGATGTTATGCCAATTATTAATCTGTTCATAGTCATTTATCACACAATTCTGAACCAGCGTGTTTTGTGCCCATTCGATACGTATAGCCTCCCGGTTGTCAGTACAGAGGATCATAGTAGAACCGCCGTCAAATGTACAGTTACGTATGATACATCCGTCGGATGACATGTCCTCCCAATCATACGTATCATAACCAATGATGATGGAACCCAGCTTCGTACCGCCATTGGCCTGAATTTTAAAACCGTCAAATATGATATAGTCCTGGATTCCCGTGCTGAAAACACGGATCATATCCGGAGAAGACTGAGAAGTGGTAATATCTCCTTCAACATAACCGTCTATAATCACCTCTGCTCCGGGATAAGCTGCAAATGTAATGGGGTTCGTGGCTGTGCCGGAGTGCTGCGGTTCCCAACGGGCACGATAGTGGTTTATATATCCCGAATCTTCCTGACCAAAACTTGGGAGTATTGCCGTATAAGTCCCTGCCAGGAAATAGACCGTATTTCCTGCTACGGCATTGGCCATGGCCGTATCTGCCGTACATGGCGTATTCATGTTCGCCGCCGCATCCCAGTCGGTTGATGTGGTAGCAGGATCTACGTAGTATACTGTGCTATTTTGATTCCATTTGGCACAGAGTGTAATATTGTCTGTGACCACGTCTGTGGCGAAATCCCATAGAGTAGTGTAAGTATTGTCAGTATACCACCCTGCAAACGTATAACCTACCTTTGTCGGTGCGGCAGGCTCCGTCAATAATCCACCGGACTCAGCACTAACGCTGCCAACTGCCGTACCGCCATTGCTGTCAAAATTCACCGTATAGTATACGGCTAAGGATGGAATATTGATCAAATCGATATTTGCTCCCATATTACCGCCGCCACTTGCCGTCCCTATGCAGGGAGAGCCCGCTGCAAGCCGGAAGTCGTCCAGAGTGGACATGGTTCCTGAATTATTTACAAACATCGGATTAGATGCAAAAGAATCCACATCGGGAGTTCCTCCCCCAATCAGTTCGCCGGAGCTCTGCCATGCCGTCAGGGAGGAATAACTGGACGTTGAACCGGTGGTGCCGTCAAACTTGGTAACTCTGATTAAAAAGTTACTTGAGAGGTCGCCATATTGATTGTTATCGCACACCTCAATTGTGACCGGCTTCCCGTTGACAGTAGTCCTTCTGAGAAATCGCACCAGTCCCAGATCGTTATCCCTTTTCTTTCCGTAAATGATATTGTTGTAAAATTCCTTTTGCTCCCCTGCATGGAAGACGATGGTGCACGATATCTGGTCCCCGGAATAAAATGTATTGTTATATACAGCCGTCCTGTCGGAGCCTACATAGTCTCCGTCGGCAAGTTCTGTGATACACCGCTGTCCGATAAATGCAAATACATTATTGGTGATTGTCATATCCGGGTGATTGTTGGTTACTGTCGAATTGTAATTATTATATACATCAACGCCTATATTGCAGTTATGGATATAATTGTCTCTGAACGTTGAAAATTCACCATTTTGCTTGTCATATACTGCATCTGCGCAATCATAGATTTCACAATCCTGTATCATGGCATACTTATTGTTTTTCAATTTAATTGCACTTGTATTTGAATTATTAGCAGTTTGTATACAATTCTTTATTTGACAACGTTCCACCACCGTGTTTTGTGTCCATTCAAGGCGGATGCATTCACGTTCCGCAGTAGTCAGTATGACTGTCGAACCGCCGTCAAACGTGCAGTTGCGGATGATACAGCCATCGGATGAGTTGTTCCAATCATTAATATTATACCCTATAATGATGGAACCCATCTTTGCTCCATTGTTGGCCTGGATGGTAAAGCCGTCAAAGATGATATAATCCTTGTTTCCCGTACTAAAAACACGGATCATATCCGGTGAATCGGCAGAAGTTGTAGTACCGTCGGGAAGTACGCCGTTGATGATAACCTCTTCTCCTGGGTAAGCGGCAAAAGTGATGGGGCTGCCGGCCGTTCCGGTGTTTTGCGGTTCCCAAACGGCATGATAGTTGGGATTTGCTGCAGCGGGGTTTGTATTATAGGTTCCGGGAAGGAAATATACCGTATCTCCGGCTATTGCATTGGCGATTGCCGTATCTACAGTACATGGCGTGTTGACGTCCAACGCCAGCGCCCAGTTAGTTGATATTGCTCCGCTGGCAACATAATAGATATTGTTACCATCAATCGGATCGTATGCATAAGCCGTCGTGCTGTCAAAAACAACTACACCCAAAACAGACGAAAAGATCATAACCATGGCCAATAGAACTGACATGGTTTTTTTTTCAGGTGTTATCATCTTTTGTAACTTTTTACACAGAAAAGCCTTCATGAAAACAACCTCCTTATTAAGTTTAGAAATTTGGAACATGATAAAACCGCAACGTTGCACCTTTATGATAAGTAAAACATATCATTTAGTAAATCACCAATATGTATTATCAGTCATCGAAATGTATAAAAACAGCTCATCACTTTTTAATATGAAATTTAGAAGGCCGCCCTTCCGAAAACACTAAATATATCCTCTGTTTCTGTATTCGGAAGGGGTCAGGCCAGTGATTCCACGGAACACACAGGAGAAATAATTGGGATCATCAAAGCCCACGGTTGATGCTATTCCGGCTACAGGGCATTTCGTCTCCAGCAGCATTTTTTTTGCATGCTCCATACGCAGGCGGTTAATATAATTCTTTATGTTAGTTTTCATTTTTTTCTTGAAAATATGGCTTATATAAGAATTACTGTAATGACAAAATGAGGAAATGCTGTTAAGAGTGATTTTTTCACAGTAATTTTCCCTGATATATAAAAGGGCATGTGAAAGTATGTAAGCTTCGGTGTTCAAAGCGCTTTGATCTTCAGAAATCTTTAATTTGCCTGATGCGATCATGGATGAATAAATACCTGCCAGGTATTCTGCCGCTATTCCCAGCAAACTGTTTACAAGTTCAATATTCGGGGCCGTCCTTTGAGTAGAGGCTTCAAACTTCTCCTTCAGATTGCCGGCATCCATATGATACTGCCGTGCAATTTTATTGATTCTGTGCCTGGAAATTTCAGGGTGGGAGTTGAATTCACCGGAACAAATTACTCCGATGACGATATCATCACATTTTATAGGTACAATGAATTCACCGACTCCGCAATAGCAAAGCCCGTAATAGGTCCTCCCAAGTTTGCTGCATTTGGTCCTTATTCTTTTTTTCATGGACAGGCACCGATCCCACAACACTCTATCGGATTTTATCTGCATGCAGAAGGAGTTCCTATGGATGAGAAAGGGCTGCAGAACCTGATACAGCTCATTGTCATTAAAAAATCCAATGAAATCGTTGATGCATATATCCATCATATAAGTCTTGTTCACAAAAGTCAGGTATTTTACTAATCCTTCATATTTATTCATATATGATATTGTATAAAAGCTCTGCAGAAAATTCAAGAAGCTTTGCAGATATTTGAAGGTATACCAAGCGGCTGACTGCTATAATAAAATCAGGGTCTAAATCAATAATGGAGGGAATTTTATGTTACCGGATATGCCTATCATAAAAAAATATGATGTCATAATCGTAGGAGGAGGAATGTCGGGAGTATGTGCCGCCATTGCCTGTGCAAGGCACGGAGCGAAAACCGCCCTTATTCAAAACAGACCGGTTCTGGGCGGTAATGCAAGCTCGGAGATCCGTATGCACATATGCGGCGCCGACCAGCACGGCCAGAGACCGGACGCAAGAGAGACGGGGATACTTGAAGAAATCCTGCTTGATAACAGGATACGAAACCCGCAGAATTCCTTCTCCATATTGGATACCATATTGTGGGAAAAAGCAAGATTTCAGGACGGTCTTGAACTCTATCTCAATACACATATGACCGGTGCGGTTATGGAGGGTAGCAGAATAAATAAGATAACTGCCCTTCAGCTAACCACCGAAAAGCTATTTGAACTTGAGGCAAAAATATTCCTGGACGCCACAGGGGACGGAACACTGGCTGTAATGGCAGGAGCCGAATACATGTCAGGCCGCGAAGGCAAAAACGTATTCGCCGAGAAATATGCGCCGGATGAGAGTGATCGTGTTACTATGGGTAATACTTTACTCTTCAAGGCCGTTGATGCAGGAAAACCGGTACCCTTTATCAAACCGTACTGGGCCGGTACATATAATGAAGAAGACCTGACATACAGGAATCACGACGAAATTACCTCCGGTTACTGGTGGATCGAGCTGGGAGGCGACAGGCTGGACGTCATCGGTGACGGGGAAATTATCAGGGATGAGCTGCTGAAGGCTGTCTATGGTGTTTGGGATCATATAAAAAACAGCGGACGCCACAATGCAGATAATTATTGTCTGGATTGGGTCGGTTTTCTGCCGGGGAAACGTGAAAGCCGCAGGATAACCGGCGATTATATTCTTAAGGAACAAGACCTCCTGGCCGGAAGAATTTTTGATGATGCGGTAGCTTATGGTGGCTGGCCCATGGACATGCATGTTGCGGGAGGCCTTGGAGTCAGGCTTGAGCCTACCCTCTTTATCCACATGGATGAGGTTTACACAATACCTTATCGCAGCCTGTATTCAAGGAATGTTGAGAACCTTATGCTTGGCGGCAGGGCAATAAGCGCATCCCATATGGCTTTCGGTTCCACCAGGGTAATGGCTACCTGCGCAGTCATAGGGCAGGCAGGGGGGACAGCGGCAGCCATGGCGACAGAGAAAGGCATTCTGCCCAGAGAAATTCTTACACATATCAAAGAATTGCAGCAACGCCTGCTGAAGGATGACTGCCATATTCCAGGTGTTAAAAATGAAGATGCCGGAGATATGGCAAAAAGGGCCAGGATCTCATGCTCATCAAGTATTCCCGGCGGAGAATGTGAAAATGCAGTAAACGGTATCTCCCGTAAGATAAAGGATGACACAAACTGCTGGATATCGGAAGCGGTTGATGGAGAATGGCTGGCAGTGAAATTCGGTAAAACGGTCAGCGTAAGCCAGGTACATTTGAAGTTCGATTCAAACCTCTCCAAAGAGCTGATGATTTCACTTTCACGCAGCACACTCTCAGAACAAATCCCCGGGATCCCCCCTCAACTGGTGAAAGACTACTCCATTGAATTCTACAAAGACGGAAAGCTTGTCTATACCCGGCAGATAACAGGAAATTATATGCGATTCACAAAGCACGACTTCAGCTTCGTAGAGTGCAGCAGTGTAAAGGTAAGAGTTTCATCAACCCATGGAGATCCCCATGCCAGGATATTCGAAATCAGAGTGTACGGGGATGAATAATGGGCACTATGTTATACTGACCTCCATTTAAGCACTTCTTAAAGTGAAATGGTTGCACTGCCGTTTTCGCTGGATTGATACACTGCCCTTGCAATATCCGCAATTGCAGTAACCCGTACATTGTTCAAGCCGGCTGACGCATATAAATGGGATTCTGCAATACTCCCCGCGCCAATTATTACCGTTTTCAATTTATCTCCCATGTTCACCCATCCCTTTCAGTTCAAATGATCCTGCAGTTGTTCTTACAGTATGGAATATATTTCGTACCCCTGTGCATCATCTACCTGAAGGTCGGCAATATAACTGCCACCCTTTTTCATCAACAATATTTCTTCCTTTGTAAAAAGATTGGTCACCTTTGTTCCCGTACCAGGATTCAGTGGAATCTTTATTTTAATCTGCAGCTGTATTCACAATATTTCTGTGAGGCACATAAATGCCGATTTAATAATGAAGTATACACTGCAGTGCTAAATGTAATTTCAAAATCCTTTTCCGATGAATAGGAAACCGCCTGTTGTGACGTCCGGCAAGCTCACCGTAATTTTATTTCCATATCGATTCATTTCCAGGCTTAATGTGTTTTTAGGTGTTACAAAAAGGACCCCTGCCTCACTCTCAATGTCATCCAGCCTTACCGTCAGTTTAACGCTTCCGACTTTAATGACACGTTCCAAAGGATCGTAATTTACAAGGGCCACGTTGAAGACCAGTCCGAAGCCTTCGGGTTCAGGCCCGTCATCCGAAAAGTCTGACAACCCTGTTTTCCAGCAACTCTCCCTCATGCTTGTTTCACCCGGCAGGACATATCCCCAATGTTTTCAACCAGGTTTGGGCAATAAGCATATGGCCGGCAGGCGTAGGATGAACACCATCCTTACTCCAATGTTCCATTGGCTTGCGTTTGGCAGCGTTTAAAAATGTGCTACTCAGAGGTACTAAAAGTGTATTGAATTCTTCAGCCATTTTTTTGACAACACTGATTTTTGGATCCAGATCTTCCCTCCATTTTTCCTGTTCCGGTTTTACAGGCAAAAGAAACGGTTCACACAGAATGATTTTTGCTGTTGTGTCCTGCTTTAGTCTTGTCAGCAGGTTTCTGTATCTTTCTTCAAACACTTCCGCAGAAGTGGGATCATCCCGGTCATACCTTCTCCAGCAATCATTGACGCCGATCAGTATTGAAATCCAGGACGGCCTGATTTCAATAAAATCTTTTTCGATCCGGCTCAGCAGATCGATCACTCTATTTCCGCTTAACCCTCTATTGAGAAACTTTACGTTTTCTTCCGGGAAATTGCACGAGCACCAGGCTCCAAGCATCAAGGCGTAACCGCGCCCCAAGCAATCCCCGGATTCCCTGTCTCTGGCTGTATCTGTAATACTATCGCCCTGTAACAATACGATATCATTTTTCTTTAACATCGCTGTCATGTCATTCTACACTCCTTTTTCGTAGACACTGTCTGAAACGGGTTGGACTCTTTTCACCACATCAACAGTCTTTGCCGCCAGTTCAGATATTTTTATAAGATCAAAGCCTTCTACTCCTGACTTCAATGTATCGTTCAGAGGGGCAATCCACTTGTCCGTAAGGGCTTTGGCCCCCAGTATCATCCCCATAATAGAGCCTGCTGTCGCTCCGTTGCAGTCGGTGTCAAACCCGCCAATTGCAGCAACTCCGATGGTTTTCTCCAGGTCGGTTTCTCCAAACAGCAATCCGATACATACAATCATCGCATTGCGAATGGTGTGGATCCAATCATGCCAGTTCTTTTCATTATAAATCGCATGAACCCGATCAATGGCCTGCTCCAAGGAAATGCCCTCTTTCTTCCACTGCACTACTTCTCGGATTTTCTCTGCAAGTCTGGATCGGCACGGCATCTGAGACAGTCCGGCATCAATAATCTCTTATCCTTTGTTCCATCCCGGACATCCTTCCCCTCATCCGCCGATTGAATTCAATGTCAAGATATTACTCCGGCCTGAACCATGGACTAATTTTCAACATCATACCCACACTCCTTTATAAAACATAGTACTCCCGTACATCAATGACCCGCTTCTCCTCCATGCTTGTTTCACCCGACATGGCAACCAGAGAGCTAAGCAGTCCCCGCTTTACTTCATTGGCTCCATCCGTAACATCTTCCTTTCTTCCGCCCATAACCCACTGGTCCTTGATCAGGTGCCTGCACCAGCCCTTCCAGCCTACCCTTTCGGTGCCGGGGTACTTGTGGAATGCCTCATAGACAGGCGACCATTCGATGTCATATCTGGAGCCCCCGTCTACGGCATATATTTCCATCTTGTGGCGTTCCGGGGCAAAAAACTCCAATAGCGCGCCTTCATTGTGGTAGCTCATTGCACAGACAAGGACAGGCCAGCGATGATATACCTTCTTCCTTTTCACTTTTTGTATTTATATATACGATACATGAGCATTGCCGCTTCTGCACGGTTCACCCATGCACGGGGATTCAGCATGCTGTTTCCAGTCCCTGCAACAAACCCTTCCTTCACCAGTGTTGCTGTGCTTTCCACGGCATAACCGGCAATATCTCCCCTGTCGGCGAATGGATATAGCACACTGGTATCGTCTGAAGACTTCAAACCTTTAAACTTTTCAAGGGCACGGGCCGTCAACACCATCATGTCCTGCCTGGAGATGCTCTCCTTCGGATTAAACCGGTTATTCCCAACACCGGCGGTAACACCCAGCTTTTTAGCAATCCCGACAGCTTCATAATAATAGGCGTCCGCTTTCACATCATCAAAGTTGTCCTCTACCTCGGCCCACAATCCCAGAGTCCTTACCACCAGCAACAGATAGTCGGCCCTGGTAATATTCAACGCTGGTGAATAGGCATCCCCTCCTGTGCCGGCAATAATGCCTTTTGATGCCATGACCTCTACGGCTTTTTTTGCCCACGCCACGCTACCCAGGTCGCCGAAGGTCTTATACGCATAGGCTATGGCATAATAACTGAAATGGGTGGCAGTAAAGGTCACCATCCCGGTTTCAGGGTCATAGCGCCCACTGGGGACGGAAACCGCGTTTCCTTTCCCATCGATATACCAGACCACGATATGCTCCAGGTCGGCCAGTTCTTCTGCCGTGGGTTTATACGGGATGGATACCGTGACGGGAGCATTGGGGTTGTTCCACCCGGCATGCACTCCGTCAAGTGTCAGGGTTAACTGCACCAGCGGCCTGTCCCCTATGGCTTCTTTCAGTTCATCAAGCAAGTCGGACTTGTCCCCGCTGCTGATGGTGATACCGATGTCCTTTCCCCCAGCTTCCGGGATTCCTGCCAACATGTTACCGGAAATGATGATGCCGCCTATCTCAGTGGAGAAGTTCAACAGTCCACCGCCCAGAGTGCCGGACAGGCTGTCAGCGGGAATCCCCAGGGTATAGACCTTCGCTTCTGGAATTGGAGGCACGTTGACGATGGATATCCCTTCCCCGGAAAAAATATCTCCCGCCTGCTCTCCTAAGTCAACCCTTGCAATACCCTTTGCCGTATCCGATGGTATAAACTCCGGTATAATGGTTATTATTGTCACTGGTGTTTGCGTGGGATCGGGCTTCAGGGTGGGTGTTGAAGTAGGGGTTGGGGCGGATGCCGGTGTCGGAGTAGCTGTCGGCGTCGGGGTGGCTGTCTGTGTCGATGTAGATGACCCACCGGCAGCGATAGAGACTTCTATTGCCTTCTCCACAGAATAGTCTGTCGACTTGAGGAATTCATTCATTAACTTTACAGTGTTCAGAGTCATCCGGGCTTTTCCTTCTGCCTTTCCGGTGAATGTCAGCTACATAACGACACATCCCCGTTTTCCGGCAGTTGGTTTTCAGTTTTGGCTATGGCAAATATGATTCTATTGTCTTTAACCTTTTTAACCGGATTACCCAAAACATCAGACGCAATATCATTGGTATCAAATTTGAGTATATTATCATCAAATGTCAAACACACTTCGCAGGCATACATATCTTGTATATCTTTCCCGGCAACCGTCACTGTAAATCTTTCTCCTATTTTAACACCAGAGGAAGCAGACAGGATGTTAAATGTACTTGAAACGGCGGCATAATCTTTACTTACGGGAGCTAACATATTGAATACCATCGCCGCTGCTAAAAAACATAGAATTAATTTCATCTTCATAATAAGCGCTCCTTTTTCTATAATCAATGGGAGGGCGGCATTGCCGCCTTCCCATTGCATTCCGGATACCGGTGTGTCTAGTCGAGTATCATCCTCCTGGCAATGAACGCCAATTCATACAACCCGATTTCTGCATCGCCATTGATGTCCATATGCTTAATTTCATCCCAGCCCGGATCTGCAGATGTATTCCCGTAGCAGTCGGCAATTATCGCAAGGTCTCCCAGGCTGATCCCTCCTGAATTATTGATGTCCCCCGTCGAAGCCGTGATGATCAAGCCCTGGAATTTGGCCACCGCCGCATCTAGGTAGGCTATGGCCTGTAAGACCTGTGCTCCTGTTGCATTCACATCATCCCTTACTGCAGCCGCAGCATCAATGGAAGCATCCAGCCTGTCCTTTGCCCCTGCGGGGTATTGACCTGTCTGGATCCCTTCCACTGCATTGCTGTAAATCTTCTGAGCTGCCTGGATTGCTGACGCCAATGCTTCTCTGTTATCTGATATTACAATGGTTTTGACTGCTCCCGCAGTTTCTGCGTAGATGTCTTCTTCACCTCCGCTGTTGGCCAACTGCACGTTGGTCACGGCAATTACCCCCGCACCGCTTGCTTTTGGGCTGAAAAACATATCCAGGATGCCGGCATTGCCATTCACCGCATTTTCTGTCCCAAGGCTCGCCAGTATGAACCTTACCGTCCCTTCGTCAGCGTTAATGACCGGAACGGTTACAATTGTTATTCCATTGGATACCGGGCTTACACTCACAAAATCGAACATGTTTATGTCATAGCTTACGGTGACATCCTGTGCTGTGATGCCGACTGCTCCCTCCAGCCCGTAGGTCAGTTTGTACTGCTCGTCGGTTATGACAGGTCCCGTTAGAGTTGCCAGGGGGACTATCACGCTTACAACTGTCACTGTACAGGTATCCTCGATTACCGTATCTGTGCCAACCACTCTGACCGTGATGGTAGCTGACCCCTCCGACACGGCGGTAACCGTCCCGTTTGCATCTACCGCCGCAACAGACGTGTTGGAAGACTCCCATTCCAGGTCTTTATTAGCTGCATTCTCCGGAAGTACCGTTGCCATAAGCGTCCGGGTATCGCCGGTTCCCATTGTGATATTATCGTCCGAGATAGTAACGCTTTCCGTTTCCACTGCCCATCTGGCAAAAAGCGACATATTTGACTCAACCGGATCGTTTGCAAAATCCCATTCTGTTGTCAGATCTCTGCCCGTATACCAGCCCGCAAAGATATATCCTACCTTTACAGGATCAGCAGGAGCTGTTAGTAATGAACCATATTCTACGTCTTCAATGATTGCTGACTGATAACTATTATTGTTGGCTATGTATTCATCACTGTAAAAGACTACGGTATGACGTGTATAGTCCGGCAAATCCGGGCCGACCAAGTCAATATCAGAACCCATATCCAAACCGTTTTTGCCGGCTCCCAGGCAGAGAGAACCCTGTGCCAGGCGGAAGTCGTCCAGCTTCAGCATGGTACCGGACGCATTTTCAAACATGGGATCGGATGCAAGCGAGTTCACATCAGGATGTCCATCCCCGCTATCCAATTCCGATGAGTTTTGCCAATCCGCCAAAGTATAGTAGTTGTGTGTGCTTGTTACCGAAATGTTTTTTCGTGTTCTGATTAAGAAGTCCAAACTGCCATACTGGTTATAATCGCACTCGGCAATGGTGACCGGCACAGAAAGGTCACTCGTCGGTACAAAGAACTTTAGTACTCCATAATTCAGCCTTTTACTCCGGATAATGTTATTGTAAAATTTCTTCTCTATGCCGCCAAACATTTGGATACAAGAACCAGGTCCATTGCCGTTATAGAAAGTGTTGTTGCAGAGAGTTGTCCGATCGGCTTTGGAATCCGAAGTGGACTCCTCATAGTAGCTGAATTCTCTACTGTTTGCGATGACATTATTGTAAGCATTCACATCAGGATGATTGTATACATTCTCGCCGCTTCTAAGACTCGTAACATATATCCCATACAAGAAGGAATCATGTATATAGTTATTCCTATACGTGGAGGATTCACCATCACTTTTATCGTAGATACCCACCGTGCAATTAAAAATTTCACAATTCTCAATCATCGTGTTCTTATTGTGGTACATCTTTATTCCGCTTTTATTGTTGTTGGCTTCAGTAGCTGCAACACCTCTGATATTTTTTATCACACAATTCTGCACCAGAGTATTCTGTGTCCATTCAATACGGACAGCTTCCACGAGATCTCCACTGATGTTTGCACTGCTTTGTGATGACAGCCTGGACATCCGACGGCGTATACGGATTTGATAGGTACGAGTACTTGTTCACACTGCCTTTTTGCAATACAGGCAAAGGAGCGGCAACCATCTTGTAGCCTTGAATATTTTGCTGTCCGGTAGTATTATATGTCAATAAGGTATTCGTATAGGCGCCTATAGATGCAGCGCTTCCGTCAAGGATCTTTGCTTTGGCAAGGTTGGCGTCAACGGTAGCGATATCTTTGTCGATAAGCCCCTCGGCATACCATTTCCGCCAGGTTGTGAGAAAATCCTTGTAAGCCGGCTGCATCGGTCCATAGACTACCTTTCCGTCCTGGATGTACATCACGCTGGTTGCCATATCTCCCAGCACTATTCCATAGGCCTTTGCAATAAAATCCAATCTATATCCCTTACTGCCGGTAAAAGGTGCAGAAACACCCAGATTCTTGAAACCCTTAAGGGCATTATACCACTCGTCTACAGTTTCAGGGACTGCAAGCCCCAGCTTATCCAGCAGGTCCTTCCGGATTTCGGGCCCATAGGAAACACTAATTGTTTTTCCATCCCCATTCACAGCCGGGAACCCGATATAATAGCCTTCATCCCAGCGTATCTGCCTGGCAACGTCAGGATGGTCATTCAGCCATTTTGTATAATTGGGGGCATATTCCTCCATAATGTCATTCAAAGTAATAATCTGATCATCTTTCACAGCCTGTGACGGTCCTCCGGGATAGGCGTCTCACCAGAATTCAATTATATCCGGTAAATAATTTGAAGCCATTAATAAAGCAAAAGCTTCATCCGTTGTGCTATGCATGTACTCAACCTGGATTCCTGTTCTTTTGGAAAGCTCCTGTGCAAACGGCGTATCTCCCATATTCGCATAATTGTCGCTTGCATTGGGATTCAACTCGTTCCAATAGGTAAGCTTTACATCCGCCTTAAGCGGATAAATCGGTCCATTTGCGGCAGTCGTATCAGCCACAGTGCTTGTCTGTTCCTGCGAAGCAGCCGAAGAAGCTGTAGTCACGGTACTGCCTTTGCCTGTGCAAGCTGTAAGCATTGCAAAAAGCATAAAGATAGCTATAGCAAAACATACTGTCTTAAGAAGGGCTTTTTTCATAGATATAACCTCCCGATACTCACTACTCATAGTGGAAACATTTAAATTGTTGTCATAATAATTGGATTTTATATATTCAAGTACGGCACTGCTGAGTTGACAGCTGTTCTTCCCATTCTCTTTCACATATTTGCATACCTCCTTCAGAATAATAGTGATATGCAATTTCATTTCTACAATAGTGCTGCATTTCAATAACCGCTTAATCGGCTGAATATCCTCGATAACCGTAATGTCGCATATTTCATACATGGTTTTGACAATGGTGCTTGTGATATCAAACATCAGGCATTTTGCCATTTCACCTGAGAAAGATGAATCATAAAGATTGGATTTTAAAACCTCCTCAAAAACATTCCCGGATTTGTCAAAATCTCCTGTCTTTATATAATTTATAAGCTTTTCCTCTGTTTCAATGGAATAATCATAGCTGTACCTGGGGTTGTCTATATCTTCATATCTGGTAATTCCGCTGCTGCCTATCAGTTTTCTATATTCTACGGCATCCTTCACTTCCGTATAGGCTGCCGCAATTTCCGACATATCTTCATGTATATTACTGATTGATGCAACAAAGCTGATATGCAGCTTTTCCTTAAGTATATCCCGGCATTCTTTCACAATATCATCAGCGTATACATACTATACTGACCGGCTCCGTCATATGACCCTCTTGTACCCAATACACTTCTCAAACTCTGGTCTATGCTTATCTGTGTGGCAATCTTCTCAAAGGAGGTCGTCATTTCGTCGATGGTCTGCCGTACCTGCTTTAATGTTGCAGTATTTGCCCTGTTTGTTTCATCTCTCATCAACCTTTCCGAGAAGACACTTACAACGCCGCTTATAATGACAGGTATGATCAGAATCGAGATGTAAGATAACAGCCATCTGTAAAACAGACTGCGGTTTTTGGGTAGAAAGCTCCTTATTTTCAACTCCACCATCCCCTTACTAATATTTGGCACACTGTATAAAACTCTGCAAGCAATCTTATTAATTTTATTTTATATACGTTTGATAAAAAACCCGGAGACATACTGTGCATACCATCGGTTCAAAAAGTCATTGGGATGATTAATATTGTTGCCTGTCATATCGATGAATCTCTTTTTCGATAACAATTCCTGGTGTATACCCGTCATATCCACTATTACAACACCAACGCCAGCCAGGCTTTGCAGTTCTTTCAGATAATCGGCCTGCCGTCCGGCAAAATATGATTCAGGGTTTGCGAGGGTTGTTGCTACAAGGACAAACTCTACATCAGGATTTTTAGCTTTTATATCGTCCATGATTCCCTGAACATTTAGTTTAAATTTGATAGGCGATATTGAATCCTGTCCCCCAACAGACGGATTTTCAAACTCAATTGAAGACGAGTAGTAACTCTTGAGATTATCTGCAAACAATTGTCCCCATACGGGCATAAAAGGCGGAACACCTGAATAAGAACTTGCATTGGCGCCTACAGATATACTGTCGCCATAAAGTATTACCTTGAACGGGCTCCCGTTATTAAGTTTATGAAATGAACCAGGGAGTCTGCCATTATCAAATTGAGGCACGGGACCATTCCACATATCAGCTGCGTGCGTATACGTCACAGCCAGCTGATGTACATGGAAAAAATGACCTTCGTGAAACAGGACATAACCTCCGCCTATTTTAGGCATTGTCCACTTATC
>Ga0366806_1072_pt2 | contig 13710 bp, 9 predicted proteins | sample TotcelN113001L14_FD_207023 | JGI IMG/M metagenome (GOLD analysis project Ga0366806, IMG submission 207023) | Enriched cells from coal bed in the Powder River Basin, Montana, United States - Total cells N11 rep3 HSBNCT.N11.300.1.L14 ...
TATAGTCAGAGTACCGCTTGACAAACGAAAAGTACGCGTGCCCGATCTCCCAGAGCTTTTCCGAGCCGGTACCCACCTTGGCCACATTCTCCTTGACCAGGGTGTTGAGAATTCGTACTCCACGCAGGACGATGACGAAATACAGCGCTTCCTTGTTCTTGAAATAGAGGTAGAGCGTGGCCTTGTTCAACTCGACGTCTTTGGCAATGTCGTCCATCGAGACGTTGTCGTAGCCCCGGGAGAAGAACAGTTTCTCGGCAGCGTTGATGATGTCGTTACGTCGCTGTTCCTTTTCCCGTTCTTTCCGTTCCGCTATCGACACTGCCGTCTCACACCTGCCAGCTATGGTTATTTGATAACCACTGGCCATGGGGTATATAAATACTTCGTTTTTAGCTACGCTTAGTATCTGTACCTTTGTCTCCTATGGGAGGTCATGCCATTAAGCAGTCCACCGAGGATGCCGAGGATGAAACCTATGGCCGCAAGCAACGCTGAAGTTTTTATGCCACTTATGCCGGTCAGCGCTTGCAGGCCACCCAGCAGAGCCGCGTTGAAATTTGTAAACATCTCGACAACCCACCCCACGATATAGCCAAACACCGCGCCAACGACGGCGCCTATCAGTATCCTTAGAATCATTTTGAAGCCTCACCTCAAAGATGGTATTACGGGATAATGTAGCATTCCCGCTCTTTGGACAGCCATCACACGAGGCCCGTAAGACCAAGGAATGGGTTAGCTCGGCGCCAGAACGCCTCGTTTTTTAAACGCAAAGAGACAAAGAGACAAAGAGACAAGGGCTGACGTTCGTGTATATCTCATCCCCTTGTCTCTTTGTCTCTTTGTCTCTTTGCGTTTAAAAAACGAGGCCTCCCGGGGCCGAGCAATTTGTTTTTAAACAGCCCAACTCGACTCAGAGTTCGTACTTCCACCCATCTAATTTCAGCGCCTTCTTTCGGGCGTCGCTGTCAGGCATGATCGACCTTAAAAGCGCCCAGTATCGGGGCGAGTGGTCCTTGACTCTCACGTGGCATACCTCGTGGGCGGCGACGTATTCGAGCTGCGCCATAGGCGCCATGGCTATTTTGAGGTTGAAGTTTAGGAGATTTCTCCCGGTGCAACTGCCCCATCGCTTCGACTGGTTTTTCACTTTATAGACAGGGGTGGGAACGCCCAGCATTCGTGCATATGTGGCGACTGCTTCCCGGAGGAACATTTCAGCCTGGAACCAGTACCATCGGAATACGGCTACTCTGACTGATCTCATATTGGCCGGATCCGGGACAATCACGTTCAGTGTCCGGTCTCCGAGCGTGACGATAGGGCCGTTGCCCTGGGAAATTTTCAGGGCATATTCCTTGCCCAGAAAGAGGAATACTTCACCGTCAACGTACTTCTTAGAGGAGTCCCTGCAGCCCCGGGTCTCGAATTCCTTGAGCTTCTTGACCACCCAGCCCGCTTTCTGCTCCACGAAATGCCGGGCCTGGACGGGGCTGGTGCGGGCCGGGACTGAGAGCTTCACTTCACCGGATGGGTACACAGTAATACAAGCAGTCTTTCGTTGGTGGCTGCGGGCTATAAAGAAAGTGATTTGTTCCGCCCCATGGGTGATGGTATCCGTTTCGATCAAGGAAGGGCCCGTCCTGCTACGATATTTGTAAGCTAAAGTTCTTAAGTGTTGCCGATGAACTTTTTATCGATACCGGGGTGGCCGACAATGACAGGAAAACTAAAACTGGTGATCAGCGGTCTTATCGTGTTGATCGTGTTGATCGTTGTGACAGGCGTACATTGTACTGTGACGGCTACGGCGGCGATGGCGATGAATAACACCCCATCGCCAGTGGTTAACACTACAAAACCCACAGCGACCAGCCCTCCGAAACCCATAATCATTCCGACAGGATCTATCAATGGCACCGTCTATGACTCGCTAAACAATCTCGTCCCGGACGCAGACGTATACCTGAAAGACGGGAGCGGTACCGTTATGGGGCTCACGATCACAGACCGGAACGGATCGTATGTTTACACAGAGCTTGAGCCTGGGAATTACACGATCGTCGTCCAGACTGACGGGTATATGTGGATCGCTAAACCATTCGTGAATGTGGGAAATAGTACTGTAGCGAATGTGTATATCCCGTACTATGTACACTGGCCTGCGGTTACGCCATGGCCGACCCCGGTTACGAGAGTAAATAACACGACTTCGACGGGTACGCAGAAGGGTGGGGCTGTGAAAGCTACGGCTACGCCGACATCGACGACGACGAATACGACGGCCGGTAATACGACGGCAGCAAATTCCACAAAATCTGGCTTAAACGTAACCACCAATAGCACTGCTTCTTCGGAGAATATGACGCAGAACTCCACGAGCGAAGAGGGGTCAGGAGATATTTTCAGCGGCATCATCGGGTTCTTTAAGTCCCTTTTTGGGATGTGAAGTTTAAGGTCGGAAAAGTAAAATGAGGGACCTCAGTCCCTCAACCCATCAGTAGTCACCGAGAAGATCGCCTCGCCTTCCGGCAGGTTCGGAGAGTCCACGAGCCTCGCGATCCTCTTCTCACCCTTACTCTTCCTCAGGTACAACCTAAAGGTCGCCGTATGCCCCACGATATGCCCTCCGACCGGCCTGGTCGGATCTCCAAAGAACGCATCGGGCTTGGCCTGTACCTGGTTCGTCACCATGATCGCCGCGTTGTTGATGTCGCCGAACCGCATCAGGTCGTGCATATGCTTGTTAAGCTTCTGCTGCCTGTCTGCCAGCGTCCCTCTGCCGACATACTCACTTCTAAAGTGCGCGGTGAGCGAGTCCACAATGATGAGCTTGATCGGCATGTCCGAATCCCTCATCTTTTCGGCCAGCTCCGAGGCGCTCTCTACCAGCAGGATCTGGTGGTTGGAGTTGTATGCCCTCGCCACGTGGATGTTCTTCAGGAAATCCTCCGGATCGAGGTTTTCGCCGCCTTTAAGTCCCTTGACCATCTGGGCTATGCGTTCCGGCCTGAAGGTGTTCTCGGTGTCGATCATCACCACGGCGCCGCCGAGTCCGCCCTTTTCCGGGGGGAGCTGGACGTTGACTGCCAGCTGGTGGCCGATCTGTGTCTTTCCTGACCCGAATTCACCGTAAAACTCAGTGATCGACTGGGTTTCTATGCCTCCGCCGAGGAGCTCGTCCAGGGTGTTGCAGTTCGTCTTGAGCTTGCCGATACCCTTGCGCCTCTCGTACACGGTGTCACCGGTCTCGAAGCCGCCGATGTTGGAGCACTTCTTGGCAGCTGCTACGATCTTTGCTGCAGTGTTCTCGCCGACCTCCGCTGCGGCTGCCAGCTCTGACGGCGATGCGACAGCGATCGCCTCGATGGATGTATATCCTGCCTCTTTGAGTTTTTCGGCGGTTGCAGGTCCTACGCCAGGTAAGTCTTCTACGGTTAGTTTCTCTTTGTCTGCCATTTTGTAACCTCACGGCTATTAGTTAAATAAAATACAGCTTGTGCATATAGAACGTTATCGTAAGCGCGGTGAAAGTATTGCGCCACGAAGGTATGCAAATCTGCGATATCATCCATCTGGAGGACGATCTTACGTATACTTTCGCGCGGGAAAATAACGATAAGCGCATGTCTGTTGATAGATAGGAATTCTGGACTTTGTCAGGGATACAGCCTGACAACCGGACTTTCCCTGGAAACGCCTCATGTAAGTATGATTTTAGTAATTACTGGTTCGATAGATTACGTTTATTTAAAAAGCCGGTAAATTAATCTTATTAACCATAATAAGCCTGGATTAATCTTCTGATCAATCACATCCGATTCGGCGGTGGGCGAATGAAGCTACTGGATAAAACGCTTGTCATAATCTGTATAACGCTGGTGGGGATGGTCCTGCTGATGTATGTTGCATCACAGGTAATACTCATGGGCAGCTATTCCAGCATGGAAAATGCCGACGTGGCAGGCAAAATGGATAGCGCCCTTCGCGCGATTAGCTACGATCTGTCCATGCTTGACACCATCACGGTAGACTACGCATACTGGGATGACACTTACGAGTTTATCGCCGAGCCGTATATTACTGAGGATACGCCGTACGTCTTATCCAATCTTGTCGATACGACCTTTGAGATGCAGCGGCTCAACATCGTTGTCTTTTTGGATTCCACCGATAACATCGTCTATGCCCGGGCATATGACCTGGATAATGAACGATTTGTAGATATGCCTGACGGCTTCATAGAAGTGTTGAAACAGGGCAGTCCGTTGCTCCGGTCGGGAAGTGACGAAAGCACCCACGGCGTGGCTATGCTCCAGGATAAGCCCATGCTAGTGAGCGCTTATCCAATCAAGAATAGCGATGGCAATTCGCCTACCGGAGGTACTCTGATCATGGGCAGGTTCCTCGACGAAAAAGGTATACAGACTCTGGGCGACATCACCGGCCTGTCCATGGAAGTAATGCCATACTCTGGCACTGCCCTGCCGGAAGATTACAGGAACGCTCTCCCCCGACTGGAAGAACATGGTTCGGTCGTTGCAGAGCCGATCAACGACACAACGGTAGCCGGATACACGATCATCGACGACATATTCGGAAATCCCGCCCTGGTCCTGCGGGTCGACGAGCCCCGGTCCATGTATATTCAAGGCCAAAACAGCGTGATCTACTATATCCTGTCGCTGATCTTTGCGGGAATAGTCTTCATCACCGTAACGGTTTTCCTGCTGGAAAAGACGGTCATTTCCAGGATCGCTCAGCTCAGTAATACCGTTCACCTAATCGGAGCGAAGGACGATCCATCCACAAGGGTACATGTGAGTGGCAACGATGAGGTATCGCTGCTGGCGGAAACGATAAACACGACCCTGGCCTCGCTGCAGAGCTCTAGAGAAAAACTGTTTGCAAGCGAACAGAAGTTCAGGAGCCTGGTGGAAAACATCGGGGATATCGTGCTGGAGGCCAACGACAGGTACGAGCTCACCTACATCAGCCCTAACGTAAAAAAAGTTCTTGGCTATGATCCTGAAGAGGTCATAGGCAAGCTGATCTACGACTTCATCGGCATCGAAGATGCTGCCCGGCTGAAATACATGAACATCCAGCTCTTTGCGACAAACGTGCCTATCGTTCTGATCGATATCGAGTTCGTGGACAAAGAGGGCCGGTTGATTGACATAGAGCTGAGCGGTACGAAGACCATCGATCCACAGGGCAGGATTATCGGCTTCCATGGCGTCGCCCGGGACGTACGAGAACGAAAGCGGATAGAGCGCACCATGCGCAAGTGGGCAGACATATTCCAGATGGCCAGGATACCTATCACGATCTCTGACCCCGGCAATGTCATGCTGGATATGGTCAACCCGGCGTTTTCCCAGATGTACGGCTATGATGCCGAGGATCTTTACAACATAAGGTTTGAGGACATCTTTGATGTGAGTTGCAGGAATGATCTGGGTAAACACATAAATCGGGCAGACATCGAGGGACACCATGTGTTCGGGTCCCGCCACGTTCGCAAGGATGGTTCGGTGTTTCCGGTCTCCATCGACATCAGCGTAGTCAAAGACCCCCAAGGCAACGTATTGTATCGTATTATCAACGTCCAGGACATCACAGAACGCAAAGAAGCAGAGGAAGTGCTGCAAGCTGCGAACGACGAGCTCGCGAAGGTCGTACATGCCCTGCAAGACGAGGTCGCAGAGCGTAAACGCGTAGAAGAACAGATAGCCGGCTCGCTGAAGGAGAAGGAAGTCCTGCTCAAGGAGATCCACCATAGGGTTAAAAACAACCTCCAGATCATCTCCAGCCTGCTCAATTTACAGTCAGGCAACATGAACAAAGAGAGCGCTGCCGCGTTCAGAGAGAGCCAGAACCGCATCAAGTCCATGGCCTTAATTCATGAGAAGCTCTACCAGTCCCGGGACCTCTCCCACATCGACTTCGCCGAGTATGTGAGCAACCTGACCTCATACCTTGCCAGGTCATACACCAACAACCCCAGGGTGAACATTTCCACAGACATCCGGGAGATTTCGCTTGGCATCGATATGGCTATACCATGCGGGCTAATCATCAACGAACTGGTCTCCAACTCGCTCAAGTACGCGTTCGGAGATGGCAGGACGGGCGAAATACGAATCAATATGGTCATGGACGGAGGCAAATACATACTGATAGTAAGCGACGACGGAGTGGGCTTACCACAGGAGTTCGATTTCCACAACTCGCCATCCCTCGGGCTACAGCTGGTCAACACGCTGGTCGACCAGCTTGAGGGCACGATAGAGCTGGAAAAGGCCGCGGGCACTACCTTCACGATCAAGTTCGGAGAGGACGGATTGAGAGAGAAATGTTAGCCTTTCGATATTCACCCTTGACGATCGTTTTCGCGATCGCCGCGATCATTTCTGTCTCGCTTGTCTTGTATGTCTGGAAAAGACGAAGCGTGCCTGGTGGCATCTATTTTACCCTGTTGATGGCGGCTGTGACGGAATGGGCCCTGATGTATACGATCGGATCGTCGATCGTGGATGCGTCCATCGCAATAACGTGCGCAAAATTCGCGTATATCGGCATCGTATCTGTCCCGCCATTGTGGCTTCTGTTCACGGTGGCATATTACAAACGTAGCCCGTGGCTGACTTCAAACTGGATCATGCTGCTAGTGGTTATTCCCTTAATCACTATCGGGCTGGTGATGACAAACGAGTGGCATGGGCTGATGTGGCCCAGCATCATTCCGGTTTCAGGGGAGCCGGCACTGATCTTTGAACATGGAATCTGGTTCTGGGTCAACACGATCTACTTATATATGCTTATACTGGCCGGCACTATTTTCCTGTTAAAAGCCTTCCTGAAGACCAGGAGCACATATCGTAACCAGATCGGGATAATGCTGCTCGGAGTGATGTTTCCGTGGGTGGGAAACGCGCTGTACATCACAAAACTCAATATGATCCCAGGGCTTGACCTGACTCTGATCGCCTTCATTTGCATGTCCATCGTGTATGCCTGGGGATTTTTCAGGTACAGGTTGTTTGACCTTGTGCCAGTCGCCCGAGAGACGATAGTCACTAACATGTCGGACGGCGTGATGGTACTTGACGGCCGGAACCGTATCGTTGACATAAACCCGGCAGCCCGGCGATTGATAGGTGAACGGGACACCGCTGTCGGGCAGGGAGTAGAAACAGCTCTGTCCCAGTGGCCTGATCTGGTAGAATACTGCCTGGAAAAGAAAGAAACATCCGTGGAGATTCAGTTAAGCAATCCTGAAGATCACCAGTGGCTGGATGTCCGCACTTCAATCCTGCACGCCAGTAACACGCAATTACCCGGATTGCTTATCATCCTGCATGATGTCACCGAGCGCAAGCTGAACGAGGACGCGCTGAAGCGGTCCAACGAATCGCTTCAGGCAGAGATGAAGGAACGGAAAAAAGCAGAGGAGATAACCAGGGCGTCATTACATGAGAAGGAAGTGCTGCTGAAAGAGATTCACCACCGCGTCAAAAACAACCTGCAGATCATCTCCAGCCTGCTCAACCTCCAGTCAGGGACCAGCCATGATAACTCCTCCGCATTTAAGGAAAGCCAGAGCCGGATCAAATCAATGGCTCTGATCCACGAGAAGCTGTACCAGTCAGAGAGCCTGTCTCACATAGACTTCTCAGGATATGTAGCCAGCCTGACGAATTACCTGTCCAGGTCATATATCCTGAGCCAGAATGTGACGATCGAGATGGATATCCAGGGTATATCGCTGGATGTCGACAGGGCGATACCTTGCGGCCTGATCATCAACGAGCTAGTTACCAACTCGCTCAAGTATGCGTTCAAGGATGGCAAGGCGGGCGAAATACAAATCAATATGGTCATGGACGGAGGCAAATACGTACTGATAGTAAGCGACGACGGAGTGGGCTTACCACAGGGGCTCGATTTCCGCAACTCGCCATCCCTCGGGCTACAGCTGGTCAACACGCTGGTCGAACAGCTCGAGGGCACGATAGAGCTGGAAAAGGCCGCGGGCACTACCTTCACGATCAAGTTCGGAGAGGACGGATTGAGAGAGAAATGTTAGCCTTTCGATATTCACCCTTGACGATCGTTTTCGCGATCGCCACGATCATTTCAGGCTCTTTGGTCCTCTACGTCTGGAGAAAGCGGGCTGTGCCAGGTAGTATCTACTTTACCCTGCTAATGGCGGCAGTGACGGAATGGGCGCTGATGTACACCATCGGATCGTCCATCGTCGAAGCGCCGGCAGTTATTTTCTGCGCGAAGCTGGCCTACGTGGGCGTAGTATCTGTACCGCCTCTGTGGCTGCTGTTCACGCTGGCCTACATCAGGCGCCAGCCTTGGCTGACTTCGAGGTGGATCGCGCTGCTGTCGGTGATACCTCTTGTCACGATCGGGCTTGTGATGACTAACGAATGGCACGGGCTGGTGTGGTCGGCCATCACGCCCGTTTCGGGCGTACCGTCGCTGATCTTTGAGCACGGCCCCTGGTTCTGGGTCAACGTTCTCTACCTGTACCTACTGTTATTGACCTGCGCGATGATCCTGATCAAAGCATACCGGGATTCGTGCGCAGTGTATCGTAACCAGATCGCCATACTGCTGCTGGGCATCGTATTTCCTTGGGCAGGGCACGTGCTTTACGTCACGAAATTAAACTTTATCACGGGTCTGGACCTGACGCTCATCGCCTTCATCTGCACAGGCATATTATATGCTTGGGGCTTCTCCAGGTACCAGCTATTCGATCTGGTACCTATTGCGCGCGAGATGGTGATCACGGAAATGGCGGAAGGCGTACTGGTGCTTGACGTGCTGAACCGGATCGTTGACCTGAACCCGGCAGCCCGAAAGCTGCTATGTACGACTGATGTAGCCGTCGGGCGAGATGTGGAAATAGTTCTGGCCAGGTGGCCAGATCTGGTAGAACGTTGTAGGGAAAGAAAAGAATCGGTAACGGAGATCAGGCTGAACGACCTGGATGATAGCCGGTGGATAGACGTTCGCACCTCACCCCTGAACGGAGGGAAAAGACAGCCCCCCGGGCTGCTGATCATCCTGCACGATGTCACCGAGCGCAAGCGTAACGAGGAAGCGCTCAGGCAGTCCAACGAGTCGCTTCATGCAGAGATGAAAGAAAGGGCGCTTGCCCAGGAGATCACCAGGACGTCATTACATGAGAAGGAAGTGCTGCTGAAAGAGATTCACCACCGCGTCAAAAACAACCTGCAGATCATCTCCAGCCTGCTCAACCTCCAGTCAGGGACCAGCCATGATAACTCCTCCGCATTTAAGGAAAGCCAGAGCCGGATCAAATCAATGGCTCTGATCCACGAGAAGCTGTACCAGTCAGAGAGCCTGTCTCACATAGACTTCTCAGGATATGTAGCCAGCCTGACGAGTTACCTGGTCCGGTCATATAGCCTGAGTCCGAATGTGACCATGGAGATGGACATCCAGGGTATTTCGCTGGATGTCGACAAGGCTATACCATGTGGCCTGATCATCAACGAGCTAGTATCAAACAGCCTGAAGTACGCTTTCCCGGAACAGCGTAAAGGCTTGATCCGAATCAACATGATAAAAAACGAAGGCTCTTACTTGCTAATCATAAGTGATAATGGTACCGGGTTGCCGATAGGCATGGACTTCAGGAATACCACGTCCCTTGGCTTGCAGTTGGTGAATACCCTTACGGATCAGATAGAAGGTAACATTGAGCTGGTGCCAGGCATAGGAACTGCTTACAGGATTAGTTTCAAGGACACGGAAAAATTTAGGATGTGAACGCTTATTGACATAGTAATCATCGTCCAGCAGTCCCATTATGCAATCACAATGCTGATCACATCAATCATTGCCTTACTACTGGCATTGTATGTGTGGCCCCGACGTTCGTCCCCTGGCGGCCTGTATTTTTCCCTGCTGATGCTGGCGGCTGGCGAATGGGCGTTAATGGGCTACATGGAGATGGCAGTGGTCGGCCTGCAGGCAAAAGTCATCTGTACTCAGCTATCGTACCTGAGCGTCACATCGATTGGCCCGCTGTGGCTCTTGTTTGCCCTGGACTACAGCCAGAGGAGACAGTGGCTGACACATAAAAGGATACTATTGATGTGGGTGGTCCCGGCGATGATTATTGGGCTTGTGATGACCAATGGCATTCACGGGCTGATATGGCCGGAAATCACACTTGTTTCAGACGCACCGGGGTCAATCCCGGTATACCAGCACGGAATCGCTTACTGGGTGCACACAGTATATACATACTCGCTTATGGTGGCCGGGATTGTCATACTGGCCTCATCCCCCTTGCGAGTGACAGGAAACGAGCGCTTCCGTACCATGATACTACTGATTGGCGTGATCATCACCACAGCAGGAAGCCTGCCCTACATCTTTAGCCTGAAACCGTTATCAGGTATAGACCTGACCCCGGTGGCCTTCACAGCAACCGGCATTTTTTTCGCCTGGCAGATCTTCAGGCACCGCCTGTTCGATATCGTACCCGTAGCATGGAAAGTGCTGACTGCCAATATGGGTGACGGGGTGATCGTGATTGATAACCAGGGCATGGTCATAGAGCTGAACATTGCGGCCCGGAAGCTGATCGGTGCTTACGACGATACAACCCCCAATGCGGCGAATCTGGTACTGGATAAGTGGCCGGAGCTCAAGGAACGCTGCTGCGAAGGTGATCTTGATAGCCCGGCTGAGATCATGGTTGACAGCATCAAAGGGCCTCGCTGGATAGATACTCGTATCTCACCCCTGAGCGATGCAGGCGGGTTTTCGACTGGCCGGCTAATAATATTAAGAGACATCACCGAGAGCAAGCGAAGCGAGGAAGCCCTGAAACAGTTCAACGAATCGCTACAGACAGAGATGAAGGAAAGGAAAAAAGCAGAGGAGATCATAAGAGCATCATTGAATGAGAAGGAAGTACTGCTGAAAGAGATCCACCACCGGGTTAAAAACAACCTGCAGATCATCTCAAGCCTGCTCAACCTCCAGTCGGGCTATGCAGACCAGGAAAGCGCTATCGCATTCAAGGAAAGCCAGAACCGGATCAGGTCTATGGCGCTCATTCACGAGAAGCTGTACCAGTCCAGAGACCTCGCCCGCATCGACTTTGCCAGCTATGTCAGCAGCCTGACCACACACCTGGCCCGCTCTTACACGATAAACCCCGGGGTGGACATTGCTATAGAGGTTGACAACATATCCCTTGACATCGACACGGCGATACCATGCGGGCTGATCATCAACGAGCTGGTCTCCAACTCACTCAAGTACGCGTTCAAAGACGGTCGTACAGGTACTGTTACAGTCAGCATGATAAAAGACAACGGAGTCTATATGCTGCAGGTAGGTGACAACGGCACAGGCCTGCCGCCTGGGATAGATTACAAGAACACAGATTCGCTCGGCCTGCAGCTCGTGAACATGCTCGCCGGACAAATAGGGGGCACCATGGAGCTTGATAAAAGCCATGGGACCGCGTTCAGGATATATTTCCCGGAAAGAAAGCCAGTGGGAGTTATGGCAGAGTGAAGGTGAGGAAATGATCATTCAATATTCACTATACTCAATAATGCTGTTAATATCTGCGATCATTTCATGTATACTGGCAGTGTATGTTTGGAAAAGGCGTGAAGCGCCCGGTGGAATCTACTTTTCATTGATGATGGCAGCGGCAGCAGAGTGGGCACTCTTCAACGCCCTGGAGATGGCCGCGACCGACCTGCTAGTTAAGGTCTGGCTTTATGATCTCCTGTACATAGGTGTTGTTTCCGTCGCTCCCCTGTGGTTTATGTTTGCCCTGGAATTCAGCAAGCGCAGCCAGTGGATTACTAATCGCCGGAAAGTACTGCTATGGGTCATCCCTGTAGCCATATTGTTGCTGGCTTTGACAAACCCGTTGCACGGGCTTGTCTGGTCCGGTATCACTCCCGTTACGGATATGCTAGGTACACGTTTCGTTTACGAGCATGCGATAGGCGACTGGATCATCGGTGCATACTCATATGTGCTGTTGATGTCGGGGACGATCATGCTGGTGATGACCGCCCTGCGCTCACCGAAATCATACCGGGGCCAGATTGGGACGCTGATAATCGGAACTGGAGCCCCGTGGATCGGGAACCTAATCTACCTAGCGGATATCAGCCCTTTCCCCGGCCTGGACTTAACTCCCTTCGCGCTCACGATCACCGGCATTTTGTTCGCGTGGGGAATGTTCAGACATCACCTGTTCGACATCATGCCGGTAGCCCGGGAAACGCTGATCACTAACATGGTAGACGGCGTCCTCGTGCTGGACGACCAGAACCGGATCGTGGACATAAACCCGGCAGCCCGGCAGCTCACTGGCGCCAGAGGCCGGGTGATCGGGCTGCCGGCGGAAGTGACGCTGACAAAGTGGCCTGATCTGGAAAGATATTGTAAAGACAGAGAGGACAGGTCGGTGGAGGTCCGGCTGGACGGCGATGAGGAGACCAGATGGCTCGATGCCCACATCACACCCCTGCATGATCGAAAAGAGCAAGGGACCGGGCTGCTGATCATACTGCGCGATGTGACTGAACGTAAGCGTGCTGCGGAGGCGCTGCAGCAGGCGTATGACGAGCTGATCAGGTCGAATAGTGCGCTGCAGGCAGAAGTGGTCGAGCGAAAGAAAGCAGAGGGGCAGATCATGGCTTCGCTTATAGAAAAGGAAGTACTGCTCAAGGAGATCCACCACCGGGTGAAGAATAACCTCCAGATCATTTCCAGCCTGCTCAACCTGCAGTCAGGGACACTGAGCAGGGAGAGTGCTGCAGCGTTCAAGGAAAGCCAGAGCCGCATCAAGTCAATGGCCCTCATCCACGAGATGCTTTATCGCTCCCAGGACCTGGCCCGCATCGACTTTGCAGACTACGTAAGAAGCCTCACCGCGTTCCTCGCCCGCTCATACACGACAAAACCAGGGACACATATTACCATTGACATTCTGGATATATCACTTGACATCGACACCGCAATCCCCTGCGGCCTTATCATCAACGAACTGGTCTCGAACTCACTCAAATATGCGTTCAACGACAGACCCACAGGGGAAATAAAAGTAAGTCTGTCATACGCCGACGGCATCTACACACTCATCGTAAGTGACAACGGAACTGGCTTGCCCCCCGGTACAGACTACAGAAACACAGCCTCACTGGGTCTGCAGCTAGTCAACACACTGGTAGACCAGATCGAAGGCAGCATCCGGCTTGAGCCAGGGACTGGAACAACATTTATGATTACCTTTAAGGAGAATACGAATAGTCAAATGAGTAAATCAGGGTGAGCACATGGTAAAAATTCTAGTAGTAGAAGACGAGCACATAGTGGCGATGGACCTGCAGAACAGGCTTTCCAGCCTGGGATACGAAGTACCGGAGACAGCTTCGTCAGGAGAAGAAGCTGTCGAGAAAGCAGGCCGCTTACGCCCAGACCTGATCCTCATGGACATCTTCCTGGGCGGGGATATGGACGGCATTGAGGCCGGCGGTAAGATCAAAGAGCTCTACAACATCCCCATCATTTATATAACGGCGTACGCAGATGCCAACACCCTGCAGAGAGCTAAGCTGACCGAGCCTTTCGGCTATATCCTGAAGCCGTTCGAGGAGCGGGAGATGCTGACTAACA
>Ga0366806_1078_pt1 | contig 13361 bp, 11 predicted proteins | sample TotcelN113001L14_FD_207023 | JGI IMG/M metagenome (GOLD analysis project Ga0366806, IMG submission 207023) | Enriched cells from coal bed in the Powder River Basin, Montana, United States - Total cells N11 rep3 HSBNCT.N11.300.1.L14 ...
GCTTCGGCAGGGATCTCGTTCTGGAGGATGACCACGCCCGCCCCGGTGAAGAGGCCGGCGTTGTCTTTGACGAAGGCCGGCGTCACTGCCTCGTTGGCTCCGCGAAGGATCGTGGAGTGGACCTCGCCTCCGGGGAGTATGTTGACCACCCCAAGGCCGGTGGGCAGGTCGACTTTGCCGAGGTGGCAGTCGATGCCGTTGTCGAGCAGGTTCTGTTCGCTGCCCCGGCCTCGTTCGTCGGTGCCGACTGCTCCGAGGAATCGCACGGTCTGCCCGAGGCGTGCAGCCTGGACGGCCTGGTTGGCGCCCTTCCCGCCGAACTCCTCCCGCAGCCCGTTGGCGAGGAAGGTCTCGCCACGGGCCGGGAGCCGGTCCTGGAAGAGGAGGAGGTCGACGTTGATGCTGCCGACCACGAGGACGTCAGGCTTTGACATTGATCCGGTCCCTGATGATCTCGAAGTATGCCGCGAAGGCGATGATCGCACCGGTCGCGATGAACTGGTAGAACGAGTCGACGCCCTGGACGACCAGGCCGACGCGCAATGCCGACAGCAGCAGCGCACCGAGGAGGGTGCCGACGATGCTGCCCTTGCCGCCGGCCAGGCTGGTGCCGCCGATCGCTGCGGCTGCGATCGCGTTCAGTTCGTAGCCCTGGCCCGCTGCCGGCTCGCCGGTACCGAGCCGGGCCAGCAGGACCATGCCGGCAAGGGCGGCGCCGACGCCGCACAGGGCGTAGGCGATCGCCTTGTTGCGGAAGATGTCGACACCGGAGAGGCGGGTGGATTCCTCGTTGCCGCCGATCGCGAAGATGTACACGCCGGTGCGGCTCTTGGTGAGGATGAAGTGGCCGACCACGGCGAAGGCGAGCAGGATCAGGATGGCGATCGGGATGACGCCGAACAGGTCGCCGTCGAGCATGGCCCGGAAGGCCGGTGGCATGTCGAGGACGGGGTAGCCGCCGGTGATGATGTAGGCAACGCCGCGGAACGCGCTCATGGTTGCCAGGGTCGCGATGAACGGCTGGAGGCCGAGCTTGGCCACAAGGACCCCGTTGACCAGGCCAAGCAGAATGCCGAGGACGATCCCGCAGAGGGCTGCCGCGACGGGGTTCATTCCGCCGGTGGTGAGGAGTTGGCCGACGACGACGATCACGATCGCCATGGTCGCGCCGACGGACAGGTCGATGCCGCCGGTGATGATCACGAAGGTGATGCCGATGGCGAGGAGCCCGTTGATGGTGGCCTGGTCGATGATGTCCACCAGGTTGCCGCCGGAGAGGTAGAGCGGGTTGAGGATGGAGAACACGATGACGACCAGCAGGAGGGCGACTGCTGTGGTGGCCTCGCGCCGCTGGAGTAGTTGCCTGATTGCGGTCATTGGTTTGCTCCCATTGCGTAATGGAGAATGGTCTTCTCTTCAAGGTGGTCGTTGACGAGTTCGGTGACCTTGCGGCCCTCGTGCATCACGACGATGCGATGCGCAAGACCGAGGACTTCGGGGAGTTCGGAGGAGATGACGATGACGGCTTTGCCGGCCTCGACGAGCTTGCCGATGATCAGGTAGATCTCGGCTTTGGCCCCGACATCGATGCCCTTGGTGGGCTCATCGAAGATCAGGATGTCTGCGCTGGTGGCAAGCCATTTGCCGAGGATGATTTTCTGCTGGTTCCCGCCCGACAGCTGGACGGTCATGTAGTTGGGGTCGTTCGGCTGGATGTTCAGGGCTTCCTGCATGGCCGCGAAGTTCTCGGTGATCTTCGACTTGTTGACCGTGTGGGCCTTCCGCTTCTCGAACAGCGGCAGGTACATGTTCATCTTGTTGTCCAGGTTCCGCACGAACCCGTGACGTTTGCGGTCCTCCGGCACGAGGGCGATGCCGTGGGCCATCGCGTCTCGTGGGCTGCGGATGGTGACCGGCTTGCCGTTCACCTCGATGGTGCCGGAGTGGTAGGGCTGGGCACCGAAGATCGCCTCGGCGACTTCGGTCCTGCCGGCCCCGACGAGGCCTGAGAAGCCGAGCACCTCGCCCTTGCGGACCTCGAAGCTGATGTCGCGGAAGCGATCACCGGTGAGGCCCTGCACCTTCAGGACCACGGGTTGGTCGGAGGTGGCGATGTCGATCTCCTGCAGGACGGTGTTGAGTTCGCGGCCCACCATCCGCTCGATCATGGTCTGCTTGTCGATGTGGCCCCGGTCCCAGGTGCCCATCACTTCGCCGTCACGCAGCACGCTGATCTTGTCCGACAGCGTGATCACCTCATCGAGGCGGTGGCTGACGTACAGGATGGTGATGCCGGCAGCGAGCAGGTCCTTGATGACGCTGAACAGGATCTCGGCCTCGCGGTCCGACATTGCGGCGGTGGGTTCGTCGAAGGAGATCACCTTCGCGTCGTGGTACAGCGATTTGGCGATGGCGACCATGTGGATGTCACCGACGGTGAGCGATCCGGCCCTGGCGTTGCTGCGGAATTTGCAGCCCAGGCGGTCGAGGAGTTCGTCGGTCCGGGCGTAGAGCTTCTTGCGATCCAGGAGGCCCCCACGGACGTAGGCGCCTTCGGAACCGAGGGCGATGTTCTCCCCCACGGTGAGGTCGGGGGCGATTTGGATCTCCTGGTGGACCTTGGAGATGCCGGCCTTGATCGCCTCGAAAGGCGACTTGAAGTGGACGGTGTTGCCGAACAGGTCGACTTCGCCGTTGTAGTCGGAGTAGACGCCGTGGATGATGTTCAGCAGCGTTGACTTGCCCGCGCCGTTCTCCCCGACGATCGAGTGAAGGGTGCCCGCCTCGATATCGAGGTTCACGTCCTTCAACACGTTGTTCGAACCGAAGCTCTTCGACACGTGCCGCAGCTTGAGAGCGTCCATGCTCATCCTCCTTGATCGGCACCGGGGGCGGCGCGGGACGCCGCCCCCGGCTAGTCACTCATCAGAAGTTGGGGTCTTTCCAGCTGATGATCTGCTCGGCCGGCGTGTCGACGTTGGTCGAGTCGATGAGGGCCTGGGGGGTCCACACCACGCGCGGCACCTTCTGCCCACCGAGGATCCGGATGGTCATCTCCACGGCGATCTGGCCCTTGTACTTCGGGAAGGAGTCGACCGTTGCCGACAACTCGCCCTTCTTGATCGAGGCATAGGCCTCGCCGATGCCATCCACGCCGACGACCAGGATCTGCTTGCCGGAGGCCTTGACGGCTTCGACCACACCCAGCGCCATGGTGTCGTTGTTGCAGAAGATCGCCTTGAGATCGGGGTGCTTCTTGATCCAGGTGTCAGCCAGGTCCTTGGCCTTCGCCCGGTCCCAGTCGGCGTTCTGCTTCTCCACGATCTTGATGCCGGGAGCGCTGGCCTTCATGTACTCCTCGAAGCCCGCAGTGCGCTGCCGGGCGGCAAACGCCTTCGGCAGGCCGATCACGATCGCGACCTCGCCCTGCCCGTTGATCTTCTTGGAGATCCACTCCGCGGCCGACGAGCCGTTCTGCTTGGCCTTCGGGCCGACGTAGTTCGGCGAGTTGGCGATGATGCCGTCGTTGACGTTGACGACCGGGATGCCGGCCTTGGTCGCGTCCTCGACCGCCGGCACCAGGTTGCCGTCGGAGATCGGGGAGAGCAGGAGCGCGGAGTACTTCTTGTTGATCATGTCCTTCGCGATTGCCAGCTGGCCCTGCTCGTCGGACTCGCCCTGCGCTGAGCGCATGTCGATGGTGACGTTCATGGCGCCGAGCTGCGTCATCTTCTGGGAGCCGATCTCCATGCCCTCCTTCAGGGTGCGCCAGTACTCGTTCTCGAACGCCTTCGCGACGCCGCCGAGCTTGATGTCACCGGTGACCTTCGGGACCGCGCCAAGGCTGGCGCGGACGTCGGTGAAGTCCTTGCCCTCGGGGGCCTCGTCCGGGTTCGTCATCGGTGCGAGTGCTGCACCGGAGCCACCGGGGGCGGCGGGAGTGCCGCCGGGTCCGGTGCATCCGGTGAGTGCGAGCACGCTGATCGCGAGTGCCGCCAACGCCTTTGTTGCTTTCATTGTCTTTTCCCTTTCCTACAATGCGTTTCTGAACAGCTGTGTTTTCACGCCGTCCTGGTCTTGGATGAGTGCAGTGATCCTGTCGATGCCGTAGCTCTCGAGCTTCGACACCAGCAGATCGACGGTGTCGGCATTGGCCACCGCCTCGGCGGCCGCCTCTTCCCGCTTGGGGAAGGTGTCGAAGTAGATGACCGCGTCGTAGTTGTGACGCAGCAGGTAGTAGAGGAACTCCGCGGTCTCCCAGGGGTGGACCGAGGCGATCATCAGGCCGTCGTCGACGCTGTTGTTGCCGTCGTTGAGGTGGACGCCCCAGAGCTTCCCCTGATCGAGGAGGAGCGCGGCGCCGAAGCCGGGCATGTCGCCGGCCATGAGCATGTGGCAGAAGTCCAGGGTGGCCCCGACGTTGGGCCGGTCGATGAGGTTCAGCACGTGCAGCGTGATGCCCAGGCTTGAGATGAGGGAGTGGACCCGTTCCTCATAGGGCTTGTACTCGATGCTGAGCCGGACGTCGGGCCGGTAGTCGGCCAATTCCTGAAAGGCTGCCACGGCCTGGTTGATGCCGGCGACGTAGTCCTTCTGGAAGGTGTAGTCGTAGCCGTCGTAGCCGAGCCAGACGGTGACCAGGTCGCAGCCGAGCGCCGCGGTGGCGTCGATGCCTTCCTTGGTCAGCTCGATCGCCTTGCGGCTGATCTCGGGGTCGCGGTTGGTGTACTCGCCGTGGATGAACTCCTTGCGGAACCTCATCGCGACGCTGTTGAGCGTGAGCCCCAGATCCGCGAGCAGCTTGCCAATTTCGTCCACCGACATGTCGGTGAAGTGCTCGGGGTAGTTCAGGTCCACGTACTTGATTGAGCCTGTGGCTGCGATGTCCGCCAGAGCGGTCGCCACGTCTCGTCCGTCGGCCACATAGGAGTTGAGCCGAGTTGCGTACTTCATCGTCGTAGTCACAACAGAAACGTTAGGCGTCGTGACGATCGTTGTCAATAGTTTTCATTCGTGATCATATGGAGTGGCAATTTCGCGCACATCGGGTCCGGCGGTCTGGACGAGATGACAATCGTTGTCACGTCGGCGCTCGTCCGCAGGATCGTAACGACCATGTCCGCAGCGGCAGCCAGTCGAGATGGGAGCTGCCAGCGGTGTCGCGGAGGAAGGTGAAGCGGTGGATGTTGGGAACGCGGTCGCCCATCGCGTACACGTTGCTGAAGAGGCGAGCTCGAGCAGGTTGGCCAGCAGATCCATGCGCCCGTTGAGAATCAGCGCCGGGCGGGTCGCAATCGGCGTCAAGCACCACCCGTAGGCGAGGAAGGATGCTGACGGGGCTGGTCCACCTGGCTCACCCATGTCGTGACGCACATAGCCAAGAGCGCCGGTGAGGTGGTCACGGCCATCCACCTGGCGATGATGGTCCGCGCAGCGGCCGGCGATAGCGCCATCGACAACGAGGCATTGGTGCGGGCCCGTCATCCTCGCCTCGACCGATTCTACCCATCGTCCGTGCACTGGTGGCTCGCCCTCGCCACCACACGCGCCCAACGACTTGAGGGCTACGGCCCTTCCGAACGAGTCCGAGGTGAGCCGAAGGCGCTGGCTGAGGCCGACTCCCACCCATATCTCGGTTCGATCCGGGGCTGCGGTACGCGCAGGCGGCGACGCGGATACCCAGGCACGAGCGCTGTACGCGGAGTTGACCGACGACGAACGTCTCGGTCTTCTGGACGGCGATCAGGAGTTCTGGGCCGGCATGGCCGACATGACCGTCAACGGCTACAACCACGCTCCGATCCTGCATGGCGCCGTCGACCGGCTCGGCATTCCAGGGCTGCGCTTCAGCGATGGTCCCCGCGGCGTCGTGATGGGCGCCTCGACCGCGTTCCCCGTCTCGATGGCACGCAGCGCCACCTGGGACATCGAACTCGAGGAACGGGTCGGGCAGGCGATCGGCGCGGAAGTTGCGGCCCAGGGCGGCAACTTCTTCGCCGGGGTCTGCATCAACCTGCTGCGCCACCCCGCCTGGGGCCGAGCGCAGGAGACCTACGGCGACGATCCCCTGATTCTCGGCGAGTTCGGTGCGGCACTCACCCGCGGCGTCCGCAGGTATGTCATGGCCTGCGCGAAGCACTTTGCCCTCAACTCCATCGAGAACGCGCGCTTCCAGGTGGATGTGACCGCCGACGACGCGACCCTTCACGAGGTCTACCTGCCCCACTTCCGCCGCGTGGTCGAGGAGGGCGTGGACGGGATCATGAGTTCCTACAACTCGGTCAACGGCGAGTGGGCTGGGCAGAACACCGTCCTGCTGACCGACATCCTGCGGGACCGCTGGGGCTTCGAAGGTGCCACCGTCTCGGACTTCGCCTTCGGCCTGCGGGACGCAGCGAAATCACTCACGGCCGGGCTCGACGTCGAGATGCCCAGTCGGCAGCAGCGCGCCATGCACCTGCCCGGAGACCTCGAGTCGGGCCGGGCATCCTGGAACTGCGTCGAGCGCTCCGGAGTGCGAGTCCTCGCCACACAGCTGCGGTTCGACGGCAGTGACCACGAGCCGGCCCCTTCACTCGACGTGGTCGCCAACCCGGACCATCGGGCGCTTTGCCGTGAGGTCGCCGCACGTTCGATGGTGCTGCTGCGCAACGAGCCGGTGGACGGGACCCCGGTGCTCCCCCTTGCCGCCGGAACGCTGCGGCGGCTCGCCGTCATCGGACGCCTCGCAGACGTACCGAACACCGGAGACCTAGGCTCATCGAACGTCCGTGCCCCCGAGGTCATCTCGGCACTCGCCGGCCTCACCGCGGCGCTCCCCCACACCGAAATCGTCACCGTCGACCAAGACGACCCGGCAGCAGCCGCCCAGGTGGCCGCAACCTGCGACGCAGCAATCATCGTCGCCGGCTACACGGCAGCGGACGAGGGCGAGTTTGTGTCGGCCATGGACCCGGACCTGTTGGCGCTGACGCCACCGGCCCCGGAGGTCCAGAACAGCGTCAGCGTGGGCGGGAACGAGGGAGTGGGCTTCGGTGGCGACCGCGCCCGGCTCACCCTGCGACCGATCGATGAGGAGATCATCCTCGCCGTCGCCGAAGCCAACCCCCGCACCGTCGTCACGATCATCTCGGCCGGCGCGGTCCTCACCGAGCGCTGGCGCACCTCGGTTCCCGCGGTCCTCATCGCCTGGTACTCCGGGATGGAAGGCGGCAGAGCGCTCGCCGACGTGCTGCTCGGCGAGGTGGACGCCTCCGGCCGCCTGCCTTATGCCGTCCCCACCAGCGAGGAACACCTGCCCTTCTTCGACCGGGACGCCACCGCGATCACCTACGACCGGTTCCACGGCCAGCGACTGCTCGACAAGCTGGGTGTGGAGGCGGCATACCCACTCGGCTTCGGACTGTCCTACACGTCCTTCGAGATCTCCGACCTCGTCGCCGAACGCACCGGAGCGGAGACAGCGACAGCCCACGTCCGCGTCACCAACACCGGCGGCCGGGACGGCCGGCACGTGGTTCAGGTCTACGGCACCCACCCGAGCGACGGCGAACGTGCTCTGCTCGGATTCGCGCCCGTCGCTCTCGCCACGGGCGCCTCGACCGAGGTCTGTGTGCCGCTCTCGTTGCGCCCGCTGCAGCGATGGGACGCCGCATCGGCCGAACTCGTTCTTCCGGTGCAGGCCGTCAGCCTGGCCGCGGGCGCCTATTGCGGCGACGACGATTCAGCCTCGGCCGTTCTCGATCTCGCCTGATCTGAACCCATACCGGCCTGCGTCCATCGAAGGTGATCGACGCAGCCACAACTACCGGAGCTGCCTCGGCCGCGCCACCCAACAACTGAAAGGAAAGGCCATGTCAGACGCACAAGCAAGCTCCGCCATACACCCCCAGGGCGGTTCGCAGAACTCCTCCACTTCCGTCGCTGAACCACCCCAGGACAAGGGGGGTCGCCCATCGATTCGCCTCGGCGCCGCAATCGCGCTCGCAGGCCCGCTCTGGGTCGCACCCTACGTCGCCAGCATCGCGGTGCTCCTGCCGGCCAGGCTCGCGGTCATCGCTCCGGACGACAAGGTCAACATCATTGCGATGCTGGCAATGCTGGGCTCCCTCGTCGCCCTGGTCGCCAACATCCTGTTCGGCGCAGCGTCCGACCTGACACGGTCCAAGCTCGGCCGCAGAACCCCATGGCTCCTCATCGGCTCCGTCGGGAGCGCCGTGCTGCTGTACTCGCTGTCTGTCGCCACCAGCGTCACGGCCATCGTCGTGATCTGGTGCGCGTTCCAGTTCACCCTCAACGCCATCGTGGCTCCCGTGCTCGCCATCATCCCCGACCGGGTACCCGAGCGGTACCTCGGGACCTTTTCCGGCATCTACGGCGTCGGGTGCCTCGTCGGCGCCAGCCTGGCCGGCATGGGTGCGGCCGCGTTCGTCAGCAATCCCAGCACCGGGTTCATCGTGTTCGCCGTCATCATCCTGCTGGCCGGCCCCGTCGTCGCCGTGCTCGCACCCGACAAGTCGAACAAGGACATGCCGCGACCGGCCTTCTCCAAGAGCATGCTGCTCCAGAACTTCTCGTTCCCGCGCCACGGAGCCCGCGACTTCTACCTCGCACTGGTCGGGAAGCTCATGTTCGTCCTCGCCGTCTTCATGATCAGCGGCTACCAGTTCTATATCGCCACCGACTACCTGCATCTCGATCCCGCCGGAGCCGGTGGACTGATCGGCCTGATGTCGTTGGTGCAGCTGGTGGTCTCGCTGGTCTTCGGGTTGGGCGCCGGCCCGGTTTCCGACAAGATCGGACGCCGCAAGATGCCGGTGGTGCTATGCACCATCGTCATGGCCGTCGCACTCCTCATCCCGTTCTTCTGGCGGGACCCGATGGCGATGGTCGTCTTCGCCGGCATCGGGATGGGCGCCGCTTGGGGCGCTTTCGGCGCGCTCGACCAGGCGCTGAACTTCGAAGTGTTGCCTGATCTCGAGACGTCCGCCAAGGACCTGGGCATTCTCAACATGGCCAACACCGGCGGCCAGATGCTCGGCCCGGTCGCGATGTCCCTCGTGATCGGTGCGTCGGGAGGCTACGGTCTCGGCTTCATCGTTGCCGCCGTCATTGCGGTCGTCGCGGGTCTGATCGTGAGCAGGATCCGCTCAGCGCGCTGACAACCCGCCTCGATGACCTCTCTCATCGACGCGGCAGAAGGGCTCCGTCCGATCTGGACGGAGCCCTTTCGGCGTCGTGCAGTCACAGGAAGGAGACCAGCGGAGCTCGTAGTGGACTTCGTTGGTCTTCGTCAGGAGATCGCGCGGGAGGTGGCCGGCGCTCGGCCTTCAAGCCGGAGCTGGTTTCGCCATGGTCAACGAACACGCGTTCGGCGCCGGCCGCCTTCAACTCCAACTTTTGGGCTACCGGATCCTGTTCACGCTCGACACCCTCGCATAGCCAATCCGACCCATCGGAACCTCCTCGAACGCGACTCCCATAAACGGTACGCGTCCGGTTTCGGGCTCGATTTGGTTTCGGTGATCAGTTTCGGTTGATCGAGCTGGCCGAACTAGGAAGCACCCGAGAGCAGCGACCAAGGCCAGCCGATAACGCAAGATTTGTGGGAATCGAACAAGTGGCGGCCATCTTGGGGCCACCGCTCGCGCACTGTCGAAACGACTGCTACTGCCGAATGCGGATGTTGGGTGAGCCTGACGAAGCCTGTATCGGGGTGGGTCCACGGAACCCCACGACCCGATCTGCTCCCTCGACCGCGGTTCTGGGCCCAGGACGTCGAGAAGGCGACGCCAGGCCAGATCCGACCGTGCGGCCCGAGTCGTGTGTCTAGGTCAGCACTGGTCCCAGTGACCGGTCTCGACGCGGTTGCGTCCGAGTTGCTTGGCCATGTACATCGCGTCGTCCGCTCGTTTGAGCGATTCGTCGAGGTCGACGTCGCTTGATCGGATCTGTGAGACGCCGAAACTGGCGGTGATCGGGATCACCTCGCCATCGTGACGGAACTCGAGCGCAACGAGCGCCTCGCGCAAACGCTCGGCTAGAAGCCGGCCGTGAGCCGCGTCGGCGCCACGGATCACCATCGCGAACTCTTCGCCGCCGAGCCGGCCGATGATGTCTGACGCCCGCTGCCCAAGCCGCAGCAGGTCACTGATGGCTCGCAGCGTTGCGTCCCCGGCAGCGTGGCCAAGGGTGTCGTTGACGGCCTTGAAGTGGTCGAGGTCGAACGCAATTACGGCCGCAGGATCTGCGGTGCGCTGTACCCACTTGAGTTCCCGCGTGGCCTCTGCGAAGAAACTCCGCCGGTTCAAGAGACCGGTGAGCGGGTCCGTCCGCGCCAGCCGCTCGAGCTCCTCATGCTGGGCCTCCAACAGCCTCTGCTGATCCTCGAGTCGTCGCACCGCGAGCTTGGTCTCGGTCACATTGAATGCCATCCAGGTGACCATCTCGGCGCGACCGGCGACAGAGGGGAGCGGCGCGATGTGACCTTCGAAGAACAGCCGGTCCGGGACACCAGCCCGAGGCTCGACCCCTTCGATGTCGTCAGTACTGAGTTCGTACTCGTACATCACGACCAGGCCCGTGTCGAGCGCCTGATGGATCCTCGCCAGGAACCTGTCCGCTGTCTCGGTCGGGAGAACATCGTGCATGCGTTTGCCGGTGAGGCTGCGTCCGTCGTGGTGGCGTTCGCCATTGCGCCCGCCGAGAACAGCGACGTAGCGACCGTCACGGTCGTAGAGGAAGAACGGCTCCGGGACGGCGTCCACGATGTCCATGAGCAGCGCTTCGCGATCCGTGTATGCGTGGTCGAACAGGCTCACAGCGATCTCCCCGAATGTGACTGCACTGCGGACGCACCGGTGCTCACCCCTGAACCGCGCGCAGCGCGCAAACAGCCGACCGCACACCAGGTTCGCGGTTCCTCGCGTGCGGGCCCAGGACGGCCGCCGCCCGGAAGAATGCCTCTTCACGTGCGGGTGACTCCTGAGAAAAACTCATTCGTCCGGCGTAGTCTATCCACGACCACCGTGTTACGAGTGGAGACTCCTCGCCCTCCTGAGCCCGGCCTTGCCGCAACCGTAGGCATCGCGCATCTCCGCTCGCCTTAAGCTTGGTGTGCTGGCGTTGCCGGATTACGAGCAGTGAACCATTCGAATTGCCGGTGATGTCGTCGGCAATCCCCTCCGCCAGAATCGCGGCCGTCTTGTAGATCTTCCACAGGTGCCGCGCCCCGCCCCCGTAGAGCTCCAGGCATGCGTAGGAGTTGGCCGCCAGGATGCACCAGAAACGGCCGAATTGTGAGAATCGAACAAAGCGCACCGCGTCGGAGCGCTCAGTTCGGCCTTTCCGAAACGACCCCAATGCCGATGAGAGCGCTGGGTTACCACGGGCCGCTGCCGCTGGGAGCTAGGGCTTCCAGCGCGCTGCTCCGTCGGCGCAGAAGCTAGTGCGCACGGCGCTTCCTTCCAAGCACGCGGCGTCGATAAGCGGTCGGTCGCCAACCGGCTCGGGCAGCATGACGGTGACGGTCACGCTGTCGTTGCCTGGGCAGCTTTGAGAGCCATCGCCCAACGGTTCGGCGGCGGCGCGGATGACGATGCCGGAGGGCCCGAAAGACACCTCGGGTGGAAGGATCGTGCCGGTCTTGCCTCCGGAGCATTCGGCGCGGGTCACTTCGAGTTCGAGGCGGGTGGAGGTCTTGGTGACGTTCTTGGGGTTCTTGAGCACCCATATCGCAGTCGATCCGATCGCTGGCGGGATAGTGGCGGTGACGTTCGGAATCTTGGGGTTAGGCTCCGGCAGGGCGCCGCGAACATCCTCGCCAATGAGTGGTCGGATCGCGTCGTAGACGCGGGTGTAGAAATGCTCGTTCGGGTCGTCCAGACGAAGGTAAGGACCCGACCCTTTCACGTAGACAGCCGTCGACAGGATCCGCAGGACGGGCAACGACGTGTCCGCCGGGATGAGGATGAACCCGCGGAAGCCGAGCCCTTGCTCCGGGAGGGCTGCAGGCTTGAGGGGTCCTGCTGCCTCCTGGTCAGAGAGCATCGCATACAGCTGCCCGGTGACCGCCGCATCGAGGTTCACGCGAGGGTTCTCCCGCCCAGAGAACACGTCGATCTCCACACTGTTCTGCGGCACCGGCGCGGGCGCGGCCGGCACCGTGCTCCCACGCCCGAGCCAGGACCAGGCGCCGAACCCGGCGCCAGTCACAAGGACGATCGCAGCCGCCACCGCCAGCCAGGCCCGAGCCACGCCTACCCTGGGCGCTCGTCCTGGAGCGCGTGAAGCGATCTCGTTAGGGTCCAGCGGAGCGACCGGGATGATCTCTGAATCGGCTCGCCGCAGGCTGTCACGGATCTTGTCCTCGAACTCACTCATCAGTGTTCGCCTCCTCCATCTGCCTGCGCATCGCCGCCACCGCTCGGTGTAAATGGGACCGGGCCGTGACCTCGCGGCAGCCGAGCACCTCGGCCACCTCGGCGAAGCTCAGATCTCGGTAGAACCGCAACACCACCGCTGCCCGCTGAACGCTGGGCAACTGGCCGCACAACCGCCACAACCGATCGGCCTCCACCACCTGATCGGCCGCATCACCGGTAACCGGCGCCTCCGCCAGCACCAACGTGTCCGGCACAGGATCGGCCCTGCGACGCCGGATCACAGCCAGGCAGGCGTTCACCACACAGCGCGACACATACGGCTCGAACCGATCCCCCTCCGGCAATCGCGACCAACGTGGATACAACGAATCGAACGCATCCTGGACGGCGTCGCGTGCGTCCTCCCAATCCCGCGTGATCAACCACGCCAGCCGCAACAAACCGGCCGACCATGCCCTCACATAGCTGTCGAACGAGACACCCGGCCCAGCCGTCACAGCCACTCCCGCCAGCACCACGTCAACAACGCTCACACTAAGAAACAGTCTGGCGCATCAGCTTTCGTTGCAGGGAAGATCGAATCAAGGAGCGACGCGCACATCTGCCTCCTTCAGTGAGCGCCTCAATGCCGTGGCCTAGTGGTTGCGAATCACTGCCAGGCGTCGGCGCACGAGGCGCACGCTCCAAAGCAGGGCTTGGTGCGCCAAGATCCCGACGCCCGCGTTTACGGATGCAAGGAGCGCGGCGAGAATGGCTTGCCCCCCAAAATCTGCAGACAGCTCCAAAGTGCCGGTGGCAAGCAGGAGCACCGGCCAACCAACAGCGGCCACCGCCAGAGCAAACCATGGCCACCGACCGAGGATGAAGCCGAGGACAATCACCGTTGGAATCACCTCGAACTCCTCCCGCCATGCTTCGAACCCCAGCCTAGTCACGCCCGGGCAGTCACCACCGCTACTCAAGGCCGGCGAGGCAGAA
>Ga0366806_1079_pt1 | contig 13328 bp, 8 predicted proteins | sample TotcelN113001L14_FD_207023 | JGI IMG/M metagenome (GOLD analysis project Ga0366806, IMG submission 207023) | Enriched cells from coal bed in the Powder River Basin, Montana, United States - Total cells N11 rep3 HSBNCT.N11.300.1.L14 ...
TTGGAGAGTCGATTCTTTGTTCAAAAACAAAGCTATTGTGCTCTACATCAAAAACCTTATATTCTCCGCTTTGCAGGTAATAGCCTTTTGGAAAAATCAGCCCGTGATTGTCCGGCAAAAACATACATGCATCTTTTATTGCATCAATTCGTATAACATTCTGAAGCTTTGTATTGAAAATAAAATACCGGAATTCCTTTTCCTTATAGGGGCGGATTTTAAGAGCCACAAGATGGCCCACTGCCGCATGATATATTTCCGGGTCATCCAGGGTTTGATCCTTATCCTCAACAGGCTCACTATGGATTCCTTTACCGGTAGTGGTATTGTCTTCTACTTTGATTGTCAGATCCCCGCCCATGGTCTCAACAAAAAGCTTATCCTGTATGGAAATATGGGGGTGCAGGCCCTCCCGGTGATCTTCTCTCCTCACCCGCTCCCATTTGAATTCACTTTCATTTGAAGCTTTTACCTCATGATCACTTCTATTATCCATATAAGTTAGCTTGTCTTTTTCAATCAGCCATTTGAAAGCCTTTATATCGGATGAATTTTTCCCTATCTGGAATATCATATACAGATATATCCCCGATACCGAGAATTTCGTAAAGAAAGTGTTTTTATAATAAGTATACAATTCAGTAAAATCAGCAAGAAAATGCTCATCCTGGATCAAAGAAAGCGAAAGCTGCTGGAAAGACCGATCCTTGAATTCATAAATCGAAAAGACATTTTCCAGCTCTACCTTTGCCTTCAAGCCCATATGAACATTATATCCGAAAATGAACTGTGATCCCACGGGAGCAATATCCCGCGGGACACAATTATTTTCCGTTATAATACGTTCACTGCCAAGGAGTGCTGTTTCAACCGCGCCGAAAACAAGCTTCCTATTGGTATTCAGTTGATCCAAGCGCTGCTTAAGCTCCCTGCCCTGCTTTTTAAGCCTGCTTTTTATAATTTCATAGCTGCCGCTTTCCAGGTTTTGTTCTTTTTCATTTTTAACATTTATGATGTCCGCCATCAATTACACCTCTTTATTGCTATCAGCACCAAGCATACCTACTGCCATATCGGCAAAGCCTGCTTTCTTGGCAGTATCTAAAAGCTTCATCAGGAATGGTCTTTCTGAAGCCTCTGAATTTTGCATTAATTTGTGAATGGCTCCTGAAATTGAAAGGTTTTTCAAATCTTCAGTAGTCATGCCAAACTGGGTCGTAAATTTCTGAAGCTGATACTTAAAATACTCAGGATCGCCATTTATAAACGTATTCTTAACATCTGTAAGTACTTCGCTATTCTTCATCATGCGATCGATTGATTTCCCTTTTGTGATTGAACCAATAATATTGTCAAAGAACATGGTTTCTCCGCCAACAATATCTATATTGGCTGCTTTCAAAGCTTCACTTATAACTGCCGCCTGGGAAGAAGCAATATCTTTCTGAATATTAATAGTAGCAAGGTCAATGTCCTTCTCTTTTTGCAGCTTCAGCTTAAACTCTTCATGCTCTCTTCCTGCTTCATCAAGGGCTTTCATGCTCTTTGCCTTCTCAGCAATGCCCTCGGCCTCGGCATGATATTTTTTAGTTAGAATATCTGCATCCACTGTTCCCGCTTTTTCTTTGACCAGGATCTTCGCTTCGTCTCCCTTGGCTTCTGCAAAGGCTTTTATTTCGATGGCTTTCGCTTCAGCGTTGGCGGTACTCTCCAGGATTCTGGCTTTTGAGGCTCCTTCTTTTTCTATGGCACTGGCTTTAGCTTCAATGACCCGAGCCTCAGCAAGTCCTATTGCTGCTTCCTGGAAAACCTGAGCATCCACTAATATCTTTGTTGCTTCCGCTTCTTTTTCAGAGGACTTCAATCTGGCATCCGCTTCAATTATCCTTTGCTCAGATGCTCTTTCAGATGCTTGTTTTGAGGCTTCTGCAGCTTTTACATCAATAATGAGCTTGATTTCGGATTCCTGCTCGGCGTTCTTTACATTAACTGCCTTAATACGGTCTGCTTCAGCTAAAGCACGGGTATCCTTGATTTTTTCTTCTTCAATGACTACATCCTTTTCAACTGCAACACGTTCACGTATTACTGTCTGAATATTCTTCTTTTCTTCTTCAACCGCTTTTTGTTTATCTATTTGTGCAAGCTCTACCATTTTATCTTTTTCTGTTTTTTCAAGTAACCGCTTCCTGTCAACTCTTTCAGTTTCTACTACTTCCGTACTTTCTTTCGATTTCTGTGCCACAATTATCTGCCGCTGCATATTTTGTTCAGCAATTGCAATTTCTTCATCTGCTCTTATACGGGCCATCTCAGCCTTTAACCGTTCTTCTGCCGCAACCTTGTCTGCTTCAGCCTTTTCTCTGGATTTGATGATTGTAATTTCCCTTTGCTGGCGGGCAATTGCCTGCTCATTTTGCTTTTCCAGCTCCAGAATCGCTTCTTTTGCAGTAATATTCTGCTGCTTAATGGTCTTTTCCCTGTCACATTCTATTTGATTTGAAAGAATAAGCTGTTGAGCAGTCAGCTCGGTAATCTTTTTAATACCTTCAGCGTCCAGAATATTCCTGCTGTTCAAGCTGTTAATATCGGTTTGTTCCAGATAATCAATGGCTGCATCATCAAGAACATAACCATTGAGGTCTGTACCTATGAGCTGAAGAATTTCACTTTTAAATTTTTCTCTTTCTGTATATAGCTGTACGAAATCAAATTTTTTGCCCACGGTTTTCAGCGTCTCGGAAAACTTTGCATCAAAAAACGTCATGAGGGTAACCTGATCTGATGCTTTCTGGCATCCAAGGAGCTGGGCAACCTTTAATACATCCTGTCTCGTTTGATTTACTCTTACAAAAAATGCAACCCTGATGTCTGCCCTCAAATTGTCCTTGCAAATAAGTCCATCCTTGCCTTCTCTGGCGATTTCAACCCGTTTCACTGAAATATCCATTATTTCAGCTCTATGTAATAATGGGATTACAAGAATACCCCCAAAAGATACGGTAGGTCCTCCCACTCCGTTACGGACCAGTACCTTTCCCTGTTCCACCTTCTTGTAAAACCTTGAAAACATTGCAAGAAGACCTATAATGATTACAACAGAAATAATAATAACAGCCAAAGTGACTTGTGAAACATAACCCATTTTTTAGCCCATCCTTTCAAATTTTGTAATAATATAAAAATCCTTATCCGGATCCTTCTTTAAAACCAGCGCACTATCTCCTTTTTGCAGATTTTGTGGTTCCTCAAGCTTAACATTAATTGTAATAAAGGCATTATCCAGCATTACTTCCGCTTGCCCCAACCGGCCCAAAGACAGCTCACATAAAAGCGTACATAGCTTCCCTTCAAGTTCATAAGCTTTTGAATTTGTTTCATGTGACTCCACAAATAAACCTGCTAAATGCTTACAAATTAATTTTGCTATAGCTATACTTATTAGCAGACTTGGAATAAAAAGTACCGCTCCCATTACCCCGCCTGTTTCAAAGGGCAGCAAATGTGCCAGCATGGACAAAACCCAGAAGCATAAAAATATGATGCTGAGTACAAGCATAACAGGCACTCCGCCAAAATTCAAAAATGCCAGGAATCCTTGAAAAGGGTTTGCTGCTCCATCTACATCTATATCTGTATCTATATCAAAATCAAGAAAATCAATATCCAATACACCAATAATAACTGTCAGCCAGTATAAAACAACCAACCCCAATAATGCAGTAGGGATTATATTGACTCCGGTAACCGATGTTCTTAATAATTCAAGCATACATATCCCCCCCCTACTTGTAAACCTTTCATCAATTTTCTAAATTGACTTTTCAATTACCCTATTCTATCATTTTTATATACTATTTACCATATTTTTTGCATACTTGATTAAGCTATCATCTACTTTCTCTATATACGTGTTTAAAATATGTAAAGTATGCTGACAGATGAGAATGCAATAAATATACCGTCAGATAAAAACTGAGATGCACTTTTACCCATATACTCAGAAGTACTGCTTAACAGATTCGCAGAATCTCCTATATAAGCACTTTCCTTTTGCACATTTTTACAGGCAGAAAAGGCAGCAAAACAAATGACAATCCCCAGAAATGGCAACCCAATTTTATACTTGCTCACATGATAGCTCCTTTTGATCTTTCAGTTATTTTACAGCCCAATCCTAAAGCGTGTGTATATTCCGATATGAAAGCTCTTAAGTCATTTGAATACTTTTATATCAGTAAATTCATATTGGATACGCAAGAAATTTGGGCCCTTATAATTTGACCATCTGGACCTTACTAGAGGAAAACTTCAGAATATAACTAAAAGATAAGCAATATAAAGAGTTTGATATTGTAGTTTTTGCTCAATTATTCTATAATTTTACATGAGGCCTCATTTTATATCGATATAATCCCGGAAAGAAAATTAGTAATTGCACATCTCATCATAGTTACAGCAAAAACTATCAATTCATCGGCTACTGTCAAAAATAAGGTAAAATTTAACGGAAAGGAATAAATAGTATGAAAAACAAGTTTATCAGATGGACCTCTCTTTTTCTTATTGCTGGTTTTATGTCAATGATTTTTCCTGTCTGTAATATAAGCTATGCAATAGCGCAGCCGGATGCCGAGTGGCGACTGCTGCCTATCCGTTCGGAGACAGAATTTGAGCAGGGCTTGATCGGCGGAGAAGCTGAACAGCATAACCATGGAATTGCCAGATCCTTGTCAAATCCTGACATTATCTATCTGTCCCATGATATCGGTCAGGTCTGGAGAAGTGATGACGCAGGCGAAAGCTGGAAAAAGACCCTGAATAAAGATATGTATGTGGGCGCAGGGCAGTCTATTGAGATAGATCCTGTGAATCCGGATTCGGTGTTTTTAATTACAAACCGCAGTTGGGATATTGAACATACCGACGAAGGTATTTACCATTCTGCCGACGGCGGCGAGAATTGGGACTACGTATTGCCGGTAACGACAATGAACAGCAGACGGTATGAGCATAATCTTGCCTATGATCCGGCAAGTATAACCACAAACGGTGCGACCAGATGGTATGCCGCCATTCATAGCAATAATACGGGACCGGATGATGGGTTGTACCGTTCGGATGATTCCGGAGGGACATGGACCAACGTTGGTAATTTGCCCGGTACCAACAAACGCTTTTATGGGATACAGACGCATCCTTCAGATGGGCAAACGGTATTTGCCGCAACCAATCTTGGCCTGTATGTCAGTCATTCCATGGGTACAAACCTGCAGCCATTGGGAAATCTGCCTGCAGGCGCGGTCTGTTCCATTGTCGTAAACCCGGAAAATGGAGATATTATTTATGCAGTAGTCCAAAACAATGGTTTATACAAGTCAACAAATGGGGGCACGACATTCAGTTTGCTAAGGGCAAATACTACGGCAACCCATGTATTTATGAATCCGGGATTTCCTGATGTAGTATATTTTACGGGTGTATCAACCAGCGTCGCCTCGCAAAGATCGGTAGTCTCCCGCGATGGCGGTCAAACCTGGAGAGATATATACCTGGATCCTCCCGAAGGCCTTGCCAGAGAGTGGAAAAAAGCAATGGGAGACAATATGACAGGAATTGTTCCCAACCCTGAAGACCCGAATGAAGCAGTCGGATATACGCTGGCATCTCTTTGGAAGACAACCAATAATACAGGCTGGCGTGACAGCTCAAGCTTATTTACTGGATTTGCCGCTAATTACAATGGATCAATACAATTTGACCCCACCGACCCTGACAGGTTTGTTGCCTGCTATGCAGATGTAGGAATGTGCTTTACTGAGAATGGAGGCGATTGGTTTACCAATATCGGGGTGCCGACAGTCTGGTATACACCGCATAATTATATTCCCTGGTACACGCAAGTGATAGCCGGCCTGCAGCCCGGCACCAACGTCATTGTAAGTGCAGTGGGCAATGTATTCAGCAAGCGTCTTATAAGATCCAATGTCAGTGATTGGTCAGCTTACAGCAAAGCCGTAAATAGCCAGGACTATTGGCAGATATATGATTTTGCCAATAATTTTGCCGATAATCCCTTGAAGAACTATTGGTTTATAGGATTTCATCCAAATAATGACAATATGGTTTTCACTGAAAACAAGAAGTCGTCGGATGCAGGGGTAACATGGACGAATATACCATTTTTAACCAGTAACAACGCGTCAATTATAGGCATGTGCGCTTCCCAGCCTGATGATTTAAACCCGTTCTTTACCCTCTATGCGGTTAGCAGTGCGAGAAATGAACTGTTCAGATCAGATGACGAAGGCGCAACGTGGTATTCATATGTCCAGACAAGCTGGGCAATGAGAGGCCTTGACAGCAAACCCATTATTACGGTTCATCCCACCGATCCGGACATTGTTTATGCAATCGACGCAAATAAGGATATTTCAAAGTTCGACGGAATATCATGGACAAGCTTGGGGATTATCAATGCCGCAGTTGATCCCAATGAGCCTTTAAATTATCCCAAAGCCCTTGCCATCGACCCGAGGCATCCTGAAGTCATGTATGCCGGTATGTCCCTGTGGGGAAGCGAAACCGTATGGCGGAGTGTGGATAGCGGCGCTACATGGCAAAACATAACCAGAAATCTCCCAAGGCTTTCGGTAAGTGGTTTTTCAATCAGCCCCCATACAGGCGAAGTCTTTAGAGGCGGTGTTGACGGAACCTTTGTGCTCCCTCCTCCATATGATGAAACAAGTGCGCTTGTATATGACAAATGCGTCGACCCGGCAGCGTTTGTCGCGCCAGGTACACCGTCCAGGATTACACTGACTGTTCCCGAATCCGTGGCCGCTTGGCAAACCTTCACCGTAACCGTCGGGATTGAGACGCCGGAGCAAATACTGAATGCGGATCTCGAAGTCCTCAGTAACAATACGATGGTTATATATCAAGGATATGAAGAAATAGACGAAGGCTTGCATGTAACAGGCACTTACACCCGTCCTACCTATGCAGCGGCCCGTCTTTTCCTGGCCGGTACCGGAGCGGAAAGCGCCGTTAAGTGGAAAACTCAACTGATTAAACTCACATTCCAGGTAAGGGGGCAAGCACTCACAAATTTCAATGCGATAAAGGTCATCAAGGCAACACTGGTGGATAAGCAGGGCAACACCATGTATCCGGTTCTGTCCGATGTCGTTTCCCCGGTAGCCATAACGGGAGACTTGAATCACGACGGCCGTCTCGATGCAGTGGATCTTGAGATCATATCTCAAAATTACGGTAAGGACAGTACGAGTCCCGATTGGGCCACAGCAAGCATTGCGGATGTCAATTCTGATTTGGTTATAAATATGGACGACCTTACTTTAGAGACAACATATATCCTACAGAGATAAGCTTCATACCTTATACAGTGTTGGGGAGAGAGTCCTTCTCTCCCCAACACTGTATAATTCCTCAAGCATGTTTTTTATGCAAACTTTTGTGTTCATAGCTATATATATCAAAACTTAGAGGCATATAAAACCGGACGTTTATTATAAAAAAAAGCGGATTGCCCAATGGGCAATCCCTACTATGATGGTACACTTACTATGTAGGGCGTGCATTGCGCATCTGTATATTTTAAGACAGCCCCTTTTATAATCCCTTCAAAAGAAAATCAATGCCATTGTCGGACAAATCAAATACATGGCTGTATGGATGAATCACAAACCTTATCTTGTCCGAAATTCCAAGCTTTTCATAATACTTTACAGCCCGTTCATACTCCTTGACAGCAGTATTCCAGTCAAAAACAGTGTCATATTCGCCAACCTCAATATAAAGAGGACGCGGACATACCAGCGCACACATCTCAGCATCCAGGAACCTGCCCGCAGAATCCGGCCATGACATTTCTTCCTGCATATATATATATTTATTATTGAAGCAGCATGACGTAAGAACGGATTTGATTCTAACATCCGCCGCAGCCGTATAAAGCGAATAAAATCCGCCGTATGACAGCCCTGTCATACCTACTTTTTCCGTCTCGATATCATCTCTGGCCAGCAGGTAATCAAGACTTCTCATCAGTTTAAATATTTCAACGGCAATAAGAGAACTGCCGAGCTGTTTCAACCGGCAATCCATTATATTGCGCTTTGTCGCAGGACCGTGTTCAAAATCCGTCCATGTCATCAGCTGCGGGGCAAAAACGGCTGCTCCCCTGGACAGAATTCTTCTCACCATATTGCTGTATGCCGACGGACCGTTTATCTCCGAGCATTTTTCCGGCGTCCCGCCTCCGCCGTGCTGAACAATGACCAACGGATAGGGTGCATCCGCCTTTGGCAAAAAAAGCATGCCGTAGAGCGACAATGCAGTCGAGACGAATATATTCAGCCTGTATATTTTTCCGAATCCGTCCTCAGCCACAAACAAAACCTCCGCATCGGGCAAACTTTTGACATTCCCGAACATATAATCCGGAAAACCCAACATTTGCCTATAGTCTTCCCTGTACCTGCGGATATCCTTTTCGTAATTTGCGATCGAGGAAAAATCCGGCCTGAGATATTCCTCACGTCTCCTGTCTGATTTCTCTCTCATCAGTTCTATAAACGCTTCCAGTTCACGGTACTGCCGGATACGGTAATGGTTACCGAAGGCCGCACCTTCTGTGTAGATTTCACTGGAAAACAAATACTGCTTCTTAAACATTGCATCATCCATCTCTTTGCTTCCTTCCTTATTCTTTAATCCAACGTAAACTCAAATCTCATTCCTTAATCCCGCCCAGTGTCAAGCCCGTTACAAAATACCTTTGTAGTAATGGATACACTAGAAGTATGGGAACCGTCGCCACAAATATCTGTGCCGCAGTTTGTGTTCTGTTAGAGATATTATCCAGGTTTTGTGCATCTATCATCACTTTCGCAAGGACGTCCTCATCTACGAACAACGTACGCAAATAGCTCTGTATCGGATAATGCTCCGGCCTGTTCATATAGATGATTCCATCAAACCATGCATTCCAGTGGTCAACCATGCTAAAAAGTGTGATTGTTGCTATGGAAGGCAGAGACAGCGGTATGAATATGGACCACAATATCCTGAAATGTCCCGCGCCGTCAATAAATGCTGCATCTTCAAAATCTTTCGGTATACCCCTGAAAAAATTCAGCAGAAGTACAACATAATATACGGGTACGGCCCCGGGCAGAACCAACGCCCATATTTTATCAATCAAATCCAATTGATCAATTAGTACAAAGGTCGGGATCAGCCCTCCGCTAAAAAGCATGGTAAACATAAAAATCCATGCAAACACGGTTCGTTTGGGAAATTCCTTGTTGCTTTTTGACAAAACATATGCCGACAATATTGCAAGCACAAGGTTTAATGGTACACCCAGCAGCAGCCTTTTCAACGTGACAAGGAATGCTGCGAAAAACTCTTTCTTTGCAATAACAAATTTATAGGAATCGAGCGTGAAGTCAATGGGGAACAGGGTTACAAAACCCGAGTCCACTGCTGTTTTCGAGCTCAATGACATTGCCAGCACATGGATAATTGGAAAAATGCATGCTATCGACAATCCTATCAAAAAACTCATATTTAGTATATCAAAAATAACTTTACTTTTACTTCTTCGATAGTGCAAAATATGGCCCCCCTTATCAGAATATCCTGTAATCAGCATATTTATAAGCCAGATAGTATGAACCGGATATAAATACCAGCGATACAAACGACCTTAACAAACCTATTGCCGCACCAAGACTGTAGTTTGCCTGTACCAATCCAACTCTGTAGACAAGTGTATCAATGATATCCCCGGTTGAGTAAACCGTTGCGTTGTAAAGGTTCACAATCTGGTCAAAGCCACCGTCCAGCAAGCTGCCGAGACTGAGTACAACGGTAAGTACAATGACCGGCATCATACCGGGCAAAGTAATATGCCACGTTTGCCTCCAACGGTTTGCGCCATCAGTAATTGCACTCTCATATAATTCTGGTTTGATTGAAGTTATTGCCGCCAAGTAAATTATAGTTGACCATCCCATGTTTTTCCATATTTCTGTTGAAACCATCGAGAATCTGAACCACTGATTGTCTCCTAAAAAGTATATCGGATCCACGCCTGCGGCTTTGATCAATCTGTTTACAACACCTTCTCCCGGAGAGAGTATGTCAAGGAGTATGCCGCTTAGAATAACCCAGGAGATGAAATGCGGGAGATAAACGATAGATTGCACTGTTCTTTTTATCACTCTTTGTTTTACTTCGTTCAATAAAAGAGCAAGGGATATCGCCATTACCCTTCCAACAAAAATTTTAAGGAATGCTATGATAAAGGTATTTCGTATTACTTCCCATATGGTTGGCAAGCTGAATACATATCTGAAGTTGGCCAGCCCTACCCAGTCCCCGCCAAAAATCCCTTTTCCGGGTATAATTTTTTTAAAAGCCAGAATGAGTCCGGTTATGGGCCCATATCGGAATATAATTAACAGAATTAATGCCGGTAATATCATCAGGTACAGCGGTACATGTTTTTTTTGTATACCCGGTACTTTAACACTCAAACCTCTTACCTCCCCGCTTTCGCCTTTTCAAAAACTGTGCATCCCTCCTTCAAATCAGAGGGATGCACAGTCCCTTTCATTTTTGGTTTATAACAACCATCCGGTTATTTGTTTTTGTTCCATTCGTTCACTTCCGTGGTAATCTGATCTCCGCCAAGCTTTTTCCATTCGGCTACAAATTTGTCAAAACCGCTGATATCTGCTCCACAGATGATTTTCGTATATGTCTCCAGCTGCAAGTCCATTAACGATGCCATTCTTTCAGCCATGGTCGGAGTTGTCGCTCCGTAAAACTTATTGAAGAATATACATCCGTTGTCCCTGTAATATTTCAATATCGTGCCCGAGCCTTCCGCTCCGAAAACCCTCGCAACACCCCAATCATCGTGGGTTGCTTTTCCCTGGTTTAAAGCAACGATCGAATCATATTTACTCTTTTCAATGGGTCTTAATTTTGAGACATCAAGCTTCCCATCCAATGCGGCCGCACAATTATCAGTCCTGGTAATGATATCCGAAGGATCGGAGAGAGTAATGGGTGACTGCCTGAAAATCTCAATACCAGGGAATTTTTCAGGATCGCTGAAGAATTTCTTATATCTCGCAAGGCCTTCCTCACCGGTGCCCATATAGATGTCCCAGAAAAAATTGAACATTTTCACAAGGGCCTCAGGGTTTTTGCACTTTTTATTAACTACATAATAATGTGATAAGGATTTAGGAACCGGTACCGTTACGGTCTTGCCGGCCGGCGCCACAATCGAGAAAGGCTTCCAATCGCTCCCCGGGAAATTCTTATATGTGTTGGACAGGGGCGTTATACTGGCAGACATGGGTCCAAGTACTACACCAAACTTACCGCTGCCGATATCCTCCTGGAGCTTGGTCATGTCTTTTGCGGCAAATTCACGGTCGATTGCGCCTTCCTTATACAAGTCCTGCAGCGCAAGCAAAGCGTCCTTGGCCTCCGGTTGGATAGCACCAAACTCCAGACTGCCGTTTTTTTCAACCCAAATGCTATTTGTTACATAAGCACCGTATCCTGCGAAAAATCCATTCAAATTTGCGGAGTATCCCTGATATACCATTTTTGAAAAAGGAACTCCGAATGTATTTGCTTTGTTGTCGCCGTCAGGATCGCTTTTTGCCATTTCCTTGATCACATTGATCAGTTCGTCGGTAGTTTTGGGTACGCTGAGGTTCAGTTTTTTCATCCAATCCATTCTGAGCCACATCATTTGCATATATGAAGCAGGACTGCTGGGCTCAGGCATGGCATACATTTTTCCGTTGTCGTTGACCATACTGAATGCGACCCCGCCGTCAGAGCCGATAGCATTATGTAATTGGTCGGATCTGTATGTGTTATATGCATCGGTAATATCCGCCGCCATATTGTTCTGCACCAGTTGTTTGAACATATGTCCCTGTTCGGTTCCTCTGAGCGGAAAAAAATCCGGCAGATCATTTGTCATAATGGCAACATTGATCTTCTGATCATATGTTTCCTGATTTGGAGCCGTCCATAGATACTTTAGCTGGATTCCGAGCTCCTCTTCAAAACCTCTGTTCCAAACATTGTTATCAGCACTTTCCCCTTCTGCAAATTTGAGGTTGGGATCCATTTGTCTGACAGTAGTTATAACAACAGGCGCTTCATACTTCCCCATAGGGTCGGGTTTTGCCGCCTCAGTGGTTTGGGGTGCCGTGGTTTGGGATGCTGTGGTCTGTGTGTTTGAAGCTTCGGTAATGCTTGTTTTTTTACTGGCATTACAAGCCGATAGTGATAAAACAAGCATTACAGCCAGCGCAAAACAAAGCATATTACTTAATGACTTTTTCATACTATACCTCCTTAATTTTAGTAACAATGCATGAGGCCTCATAATAAGATTATATGAACAGTTGGACTGGTATTTCAATATTTAAATCTTTATATCGCTTATCTTTTATTTATACAATATGAAAATTTTATAGTTTTTATCTTTATATAATGATATATTTTATATGATAGAGTGAGTCAATTGATTCGGAAGGTGTTTCATATTAATGGGGGATAATGTACCTGAATATGCTGCTTTATAAAATTACTGTATACAAAAAAATCATAATTATTTTCTTGTTGGTTGTTTTTCCGGTTTTTATCCTCAGCCTGAGTCTCAACGTCGTCGGTAAAAACAAAGTCACAGATGAAGTTGTAAACGTGTTGTCTTCCAAGGTGGACTTCTGTATTACCTCACTGGAAAAAGATATTAACCGGATGCTGCTTTTTATGCAATACTACAGCAATAACCGGAATCTGATCAATTTATCAGAAAGAAATGGAATCATGGGATCATATGAAATGGGAGTTGCCGTATCGAGCATAACCAATGATTTACTGATTTATAAACATACATTGAATTACGTGGAAAACATTAGTGTATACATAAGGAACTATAAACGGATTGTTTCAACGATTGATATGTTATATGATCCTGAAGAGGGGTATATCAGGGAAATGCTGGATTACTATTTCCAATTGCAGGGTAAGGCAATCGCATTACCGACCGAGGATGGAATCATCGTGCCTTATCCCATTAATCTGTTTTGGAAGAAAAATGAAATTCCTGTGTTTTTTTTCGTTGCGGATTTATCTGACGACGAATTGAAGAAGATGCTGAATGAATCCTTTATGACAGAGTATATGGGCGCAGTGATGTATAGCAATGATTCCCCCTCGCAGATATACGGCGGCGACCCCAAAAAAGCGGCACCTGT